>ENA-OPSQ01000045-OPSQ01000045.1-human-gut-metagenome-genome-assembly--contig:-NODE-45-length-102484-cov-4.423298_pt1 | contig 102484 bp, 70 predicted proteins | sample MGYA00241456_ERZ501904 | MGnify/ENA primary metagenome ERZ501904 (study PRJEB25962, sample SAMEA2042452) | human gut metagenome | biome: human gut; feature: human-associated habitat; material: faeces...
CCTCGGCTATCGTGTGCAGTTCAACAATGCCATTGGCCCGTACAAAGGCGGTATTCGTTTCCATGCTTCCGTAAATCTTTCTATCCTCAAATTCCTGGGATTTGAGCAGACTTTCAAGAATGCTTTGACTACATTGCCTATGGGCGGTGGTAAGGGTGGTTCCGACTTCTCTCCGCGCGGAAAGAGCGATGCTGAAATCATGCGTTTCTGTCAGGCCTTCATGCTGGAATTGTGGCGTCACCTCGGTCCGGATATGGATGTTCCTGCCGGTGATATCGGTGTAGGCGGTCGCGAAGTGGGCTATATGTTCGGTATGTATAAGAAGTTGACTCGCGAATTTACGGGCACATTTACCGGTAAAGGATTGGAATTTGGCGGTTCGCTGATTCGTCCCGAAGCAACAGGATTCGGCGGCTTGTATTTCGTAAACCAAATGTTACAAACAAAAGGCATTGACATCAAGGGCAAGACCGTGGCTATCTCCGGTTTTGGAAATGTGGCTTGGGGTGCTGCTACCAAGGCTACCGAATTGGGTGCCAAGGTGGTTACCATCTCCGGTCCCGACGGTTACATCTACGACCCGAACGGTATCAGTGGCGAAAAGATAGATTATATGCTGGAACTCCGGTCATCGGGCAACGATATCGTAGCACCGTATGCCGACGAATTCCCCGGCTCTACTTTCGTAGCAGGCAAACGCCCGTGGGAAGTGAAAGCGGACATCGCTCTGCCTTGCGCTACCCAGAACGAGCTGAACGGCGAAGATGCACAACACCTCATTGACAACAAGGTGACATGTGTAGGCGAAATCTCCAATATGGGATGTACGCCCGAAGCTATCGACCTTTTTATTGAAAATAAGATTATGTATGCACCGGGTAAGGCTGTCAATGCAGGTGGTGTGGCTACCAGCGGACTGGAAATGTCGCAGAACGCCATGCACCTCAGCTGGAGTGCAGCCGAAGTGGATGAAAAACTCCACGCCATCATGCACGGAATTCATGCTCAATGCGTAAAATATGGGACAGAACCTGATGGCTACATCAACTACGTGAAGGGAGCGAATATCGCCGGCTTCATGAAGGTGGCTCATGCCATGATGGGTCAGGGAATTATCTAAGAGAGAAACTTTGTTTAGTTGTATTTGTATTTGTGGTTTGTGCTGCCCTACGCCTGTGAAGGTATGGGGCAGTACTTTTTTATTCTCAATTAAAAAAGTTGTATCTTTGTATCCGAGAAACCATAAATGACAAAGAGATGTTACTACCTGAATTGAAACTGAGACGTGATAAAATACGCTCTCTCATGGCTCAACAAGAGATTGATGCCGCTCTTATCGCTTGCAATGTAAATTTAATCTATACGTACGGACGTGTCGTCAGCGGTTACTTGTATCTGCCGTTGAATGCTCCCGCTCGTTTATTCATCAAACGTCCCAACAATATTGAAGGGGAACATATTCATCCTATCCGTAAACCGGAACAACTGCCTGACTTACTAAAGGAATGTGGTTTGCCCATACCTGCGAGGTTGATGCTGGAGGGGGATGAGTTGTCTTTTACGGAATATAACCGTTTGGCTGCGTGTTTCCCTGAAACGGAGGTGCTTCCTTGTGGTACGGCACTTATCCGGAAGGCCCGAAGTGTCAAGACTGAAATAGAGATTGAGATGTTCCGCCGTTCCGGCATTGCACATGCTAAAGCTTACGAACAAATACCCTCGGTTTATAGACCAGGAATGACAGACCGCCAGTTATCCATCGAAATAGAGCGCCTGATGCGTTTGGAAGGTTGTCTGGGTATTTTCCGTACCTTCGGACAAAGTATGGAGATTTTTATGGGAAGTCTGCTGGCAGGAGATAATGCTACTGCGCCTGCCCCCTATGATTTTGCTCTGGGAGGCGAGGGACTTGATCCGTCACTGCCTATCAGTGTGAACGGTGCACTGTTGCAGCCCGGCCAGAGCTTTATGGTCGATATGGGGGGTAACTTCTATGGCTATATGGGAGACATGAGCCGTGTATTCTCTATCGGAAAGTTGCCGGAAAAGGCATATGTTGCCCATCAGGTTTGCCTGGACATACAAGAGGCTGTTGTAGAAAAAGCGAAACCGGGTGCTGTTTGTGAGGACCTTTACAATCTCGCTATCGATATTGTCACCAAAGCGGGCTTTGCCGACAACTTTATGGGAGCCACTCAAAAAGCCAAGTTTATCGGTCATGGCATCGGACTGGAAATCAATGAAATGCCGGTGCTGGCTCCACGCATGAAGCAGGAGCTGGAACCGGGCATGGTCTTTGCTTTGGAACCGAAGATTGTTTTGCCAGGCATTGGTCCCGTCGGTATCGAAAACTCTTGGGTTGTAACAGCGGAAGGAGTGGAGAAACTGACGTTGTGTAAGGAAGAGATTGTGGAACTTTGAAAATTGATAATGGATAATGGAAAATTGCCATGCGGTTTCAATAAATACGCTGCACTGTTTATTTTTCCATTATCCATTTTCAATTATTTTACCCTTCTGTTAAGCTGATTATTCGCTTTCGAAGGTTTGGATTTACCAATCCGTTTTCCGGTTGGCTTGGCCTTGTTGCTCCGTTTGGGCTTTATGCCGGAATGGTTACTCGCCTTCATAATATTCACATAAGTAGTAGCGGGCTATAAAGTCCCAATATTGATGCAGTGTTTCTTTTCCTTTCAAGAAGGGAAGTTCCACATCGGGTAGAATTCCTTTGGTCATTCCGTATTTCAGCAGGTCGAACGGACACTCTCCGGGTTGGCAGAACATCTTGTAACCCTCTGCAGCAGCGCGTTTGGCATCGTACATCGGGTTATGTTCTTCACAGAAATAGGCGGCCACGTTGTGGGCTACGAGCATACCTTTGGCGTTGGCATAAATCACGAACTCTTTTTGGTATTCCAGGTCGGGCAATAATGCGGACCGTTTGTTTTCCCATCCCAAGACATCGACAAAGAAAGTGCAAAGCTCCTTGTAATCGGTGAAGTATAGCAGCGGTTTCCCCTGGCTGTATTCCAGACAGCGGGCGGCATCTTTGCTCAGTTTGGTTTCCGGAGTGACTTCCGGCAGCGGAGTAATGGGCATATCCAGTAAATCAAGTCCCATTACCCAAAGGAAGGAAGATTCTCCCTCGCTGATGGGAGCTTCTTCGAAACGTGCATCCATCAGTTCATAGGCGCTTTGGCTTAATGCAAGCAGGTCTTTGTCATAAGGACTGAACAAGGTGTATTCCTTGTCAAAAATACTGAATTGTGATTTCAATGTCCACAGTACGAATGCAATGTCTTCCTGATTTATTTCATCGGGCGTATAATCGTCACCCAGTGGATAGAACGGCAGGTAAGTTCCGTATACTCCCTGAAAGGCTTCGGAGAAAAGTTTCCAGCCTCCGCTTTGGGCAATGGCATCTTGAAAGTACATGCCGAGGGAGATGGCTGCGTCAATTTGGGTACGCAGGTCTTCCTTGTTGAACAAGGGAGAGGTCTTGACGAGGGGCAGGATGCTTGTGGCAAAGTCGAGGTACCATTTGTCCGTTGGCAGTACGTGGGTGCGTTCATTGGCCCCCAACCAATATTGCATGTTGATTGTTGTCATGATTTGTTTGTTTTAGATAAATATTATAGTCTTTTTAATGCCAATTTGATGACTTGTTCCACCGGTGCGCTTGGTTCTTCCTTCAAAATGGCAAGCACTACTTTTTGTGAGGGGGCTTGTGCAAAGCCCAGCATGGTAAGGGCGGCTACGGCTTCTTCTTGTACTTGTGCGTTGGCTGCCGATACCAGTGTACCTATGGTCCCTGCGTTGCCGGCTACAACGCTGCCGGTCTTGATTTTGTCTTTTAAATCCACAATTATCCGTTGGGCTGTTTTCAGCCCGATACCCTTGACTGTTTTCAGTAGAGTGGCGTTTTCCGTGCTGATGACATTTATCAGTTCGGATGGCGAGAGTGCCGAGAGAATCATGCGAGCTGTATTTCCGCCGATGCCTGAAACGGAGATGAGCAACAGGAATAGTTCGCGTTCCTGCTTGTCAGCGAACCCGTAGAGGACATAGGCGTCTTCACGGATAGCTTCGTATATATATAGTTTGCATTCTTTCTTGCCCTGGATGGCGGCATACGTATTCAATGAAATATTGACGCCGTATCCCAGTCCGTTGCAGTCTATTATTGCGGTTGCCGGACTTAGTTCGGCAATTCCGCCTCTGATGTATTCTATCATAATTCTTTTGCTTGTTGGCCCCAAATGTGCCTTGCGTACATATCATCTGCGAATGTATGAATTATTATTGGACTTTCACTCACTAAAAAAAGAAAAACTGTGTGAAACAGCAGGGAGTTCTGCCGATATAATAAATTAAAATGCTTACTTTTGCGCCGATAAAGTAGAAAACTGATAAATAAATTCATAAAAAGAATGAAAAAAGTAAGAGCGGCCATCGTTGGCTATGGTAATATCGGGCATTATGTGCTCGAAGCCCTGCAAGCAGCTCCCGATTTCGAAATTGCCGGTGTAGTACGCCGTGCCGGAGCTGAAAACTGTCCTGCGGAACTGAGTGCATATCCCGTTGTGAAGAATATCAAGGAACTGAAAGGCGTGGATGTTGCTATCCTTTGTACGCCTACCCGCAAAGTGGAAGAGTATGCAAAGGAGATCCTTGCTTTAGGCATTCATACTGTGGACAGTTTCGATATCCATACGGGTATCACTGCCTTGCGCCGCACACTGGATGCAGAGGCTAAAAAGCATAATACGGTATCCATCATTTCTGCCGGCTGGGATCCGGGTAGTGACTCCATTGTCCGCACTATGCTGGAAGCCATTGCTCCGAAAGGCATTACCTATACTAATTTTGGTCCGGGTATGAGCATGGGACACACCGTGGCTGTAAAGGCCATCGAAGGTGTGAAAGCCGCTCTTTCCATGACTATTCCTACAGGAACCGGCATTCACCGTCGTATGGTGTACATTGAGTTGAAGGATGGTTACGAATTTGATAAGGTGGCTGCAGCCATCAAAGCCGACCCGTACTTCGTGAATGACGAAACACATGTAAAATTGGTTCCGAGTGTGGATGCACTGCTCGATATGGGGCATGGGGTAAACTTGACCCGTAAGGGTGTGTCCGGCAAGACGCAGAACCAGCTATTTGAGTTCAACATGCGTATCAACAATCCTGCCCTCACGGCACAAGTGCTGGTATGTGTGGCGCGTGCCGCTATGCGTCAGCAGCCGGGTTGCTATACAATGGTTGAAGTTCCGGTAATAGACCTGCTTCCGGGCGATAGAGAAGAGTGGATCGGCCATTTGGTATAAGACACAGAAAAAACAGATGATGTGTTTGGCTCAAACGCATCGTCTGCTTGCCCCGAACACATCATCTGTTTGATGTAAATGCATCATCCGTTCTACTGCGAATGGATGATGCGTTTTTTTATGTCTTGTTCTTTAAAAGAAATACCTCAGTATATCATTGAAGTTTGCCCAAATCAGCAAACCGAACAAGAGGAACATGCCCACCATCTGCGCACGTTCCATAAACTTGTCGCTGGGCTTGCGGCGTGCAATGATTTCGTAAATGAGGAATAACACGTGTCCGCCGTCCAGTGCAGGGATGGGCAGAATATTCATAAAGGCAAGGATGATGGAGAGGAATGCCGTCATGTACCAGAACTGGTGCCAGTCCCACGTGGCGGGGAAAATACTGCCGATGGTTCCGAAACCTCCGAGTTGCTTGGCTCCTTCCTTGGAGAAGAGATATTTCATCTGGCCTACGTAGCCTTTCAGAGTCTTTACCCCCAAAGATACGCCGGCAGGGGAAGAGGAAAGGAAACTGTATTCCTTGCGGACAACGGGCAGCAGTTTGTCGGTTGCCGTACGTGCTGCTACGCCTATTTCATAGTCGGCATTGGTCATCATGCTCAAGGTGTCTGTCACACCGTTACGGACGTATGTCAAGGTTACCTCATGGGATGCGTTGGCTTTCTTGCGCTTCAGCATCTCTTCTTTGAAGTCGTAGTAGGCTATTGACTTTCCATCCAAGTGGGTGATGCTGTCACCTACTTGCAGACCGGCGGAAGCGGCAGGGTATCCTACAATCAGGCTGTCGACTACATAAGGGAAACGGAAACTGGCGAAACGCACGCTGTCTGCCAGCAAGCGGTTCATCATGTCTTCGGGGATGTAGACTGAAGCAGCTTCCCCATCACGCAATACGCTTACCTGGCGAGCATCGACAATACTGGTCAGCAGGTCGCCATCATAGCGTTCGAACGGTACCCCGTCGGCAGATATTAGGATATCGCCGTCGCGGAAGCCTATGGCTTTGGCTGTTTCGTTAAAATCCATACCCAATGGGGCTTTTTGTACTGGTATATATTCGTCGCCCCAAGTAAAAAGTATCATGGAATAGATGAACAATGCGAGCAGGAAGTTGAACAATACACCGCCTACCATAATCAGCAGGCGCTGCCATGCCGGCTTGGCACGGAACTCCCATGGCTGCATGGGTTGCTTCATCTGTTCGGTATCCATAGATTCGTCTATCATACCTGCTATTTTTACATAACCACCTAAGGGTAGCCACCCGATACCGTATTCCGTGTCACTGTGTTTGGGCTTGAACTTGAATAATGTGAACCAAGGGTCAAAGAATAAGCAGAACTTTTCTACCCGCGTCTTGAACAAACGCGCAAAAATGAAGTGCCCCCCCTCATGAACAATAACGAGCAACGAGAGGCTCATAATGAGTTGCAGGGCACGAATCAAGAATGTTTCCATCTAATTATTTGCTGTTTTACGATTTTTATAATTTTCGCAAAGGTACGTTTTCTTATTTAACGTATCAAATGAGTAGATGTTTTTTATAATTCTTTTCATTCCGCTGTATCTATCAAATCAGCTCTTCTGCTATCCGTCGGGCTTCGGCATCCGTAGCCACATAGTCTTCATAGGTGGGCTTCTGTAAGTAGGATACGCGCGACATGGTCTTTTCTATTACTTCACTCATGCCAAGGAACGAAATTTTGTCCTGCAGGAAGGCAGCTACCACCACTTCATTGGCGGCATTGACAATGCAAGGCATATTGCCTGCACGATGTAGCGCTTCGTAGGCCAGGGCGAGGTTACGGAAACGGGTGGTGTCCGGTTGCTCGAACGTCAGTTCCGTGCACAGCTTGAAGTCCAGGCGCGGGAAAGAGGCTTTCAACCGGTCGGGATAGGAGAAGGCATATTGGATGGGCAGGCGCATGTCCGGCATTCCCAGTTGTGCTTTCACGGCACCGTCCTCAAACTGTACCATGGAGTGGATGACGGATTGCGGGTGTACCACGACTTCTATCTGGTCGGGACGTACACCGAACAGCCATTTGGCTTCGATTACCTCGAACCCTTTGTTCATCATGGAAGCAGAGTCTATCGTGATTTTGGCGCCCATGTCCCAGTTGGGGTGTTTCAGTGCTTGCGCTTTGGTGACGGTTGTTAGTTGCTCCATAGTGCAGGTGCGGAACGGACCTCCGGAGGCAGTCAGTATCACTTTTTCTATTTGGTTGCCTATCTCACCGGCCAGGCACTGGAAAACGGCGGAGTGCTCGGAGTCGACGGGTAGGATGGGGACACCGCTGAAGCGTGCCAGGTTATTGATGAGCTCTCCCGCCACCACCAGCGTCTCTTTGTTGGCAAGGGCTATCGGCTTACGGGCTCGGATGGCATTCATGGTGGGCTTCAGCCCTGCATATCCCACCATGGCGGTCAATACCATATCAATGGGATTTTCGGTCACAATCTGGCAGAGGGCATCTGCGCCGGCATATACCTTGATAGGTAGGTCGGCAAGCGCTTCTTTCAGTTGCGTGTATTTCGATTCGTTGGCTATTACCACTGCCTCAGGCTTGAATCTGCGTGCCTGGGCTATGAGTTCCTCTACGCGGTTATTGGCGGTCAATACGTATGCTTCGTACTGGTCGGGATGTTCTTCGATGACCTGCAACGCTTGTGTACCGATGGAACCGGTAGAACCGAGTATGGCAATCTGTTTCATTTACTATTATGCTATTTACAATTTACTATTTGGAGACTAAAATACGATGTAAAGCTCGGGATTTACGGCCCTGCCCTTATGCCACAGCTCGAAGTGAAGGTGGGGACCGGTGGACAGCTCGCCGGTGTTTCCTACCAGTGCGATGGCTTCACCCCCTTTCACCGCATCTCCTTCCCGTTTCAGCAGAGAGCCGCAATGCTTGTAGACTGACACGAAGTCCTGGTTGTGCTGTATTTCTATCAGATAACCCGTCTCGGCAGTGTAGGTACTCAGTATGACGGTACCGTCTAAGGTGGCCAATACGCTTTCGCCCGGATTGGCGGCAATGTCCGTGCCGAAGTGTTTTGTTTCGGCATTGAAGGGAGATGAAATCATGCCGCGTGTGGGGCGGTAGAAAATCAGTCCGTCTATTTCGGGGCGAGCGGTGATGCTCGTCAGGTTGTACTTTTCTGTCTCCTCGTACTGTTTGCGGAATTCGGCTTCCCGTTGTGTACGTTCCATGAGCGAATCTTCGCGCAGGTGGGTCAACGAGTCGATGGAATGTATGGTATCTGCCTTTATCTTGCCCTGGAAGATGTCCTGGATATTCATGATATAGAGGTTCTGTCTGTTCACCAGTTGCTGGAGGGAATCTACGCGCAAGGCATTCTCCACTACCTGGGCACGGATTTCACTGTTCATATATCCCGGCAGGTAGTTGCGCAGCGGGGTGAAGGCTACGATCAGGGAGGCGATGAGAAACAATACGAACAGCACGGAGAGCAATACGGACAGTCCGTTCAGCTTGGATACGCGCAACGTGATGATATCCTCAAGGGTATTCTCGTTCGTAATCGTCAGTCTGTACTTGAACTTGATGTTACTCCAAAATGCTTTTCTTCGTTTCTTTTTCATACCTCTTCTGTTTCGTCCAAAGCTATCAAACCTTCCGGCAGGTCTACGGTGATGACCTTGTGCTTCTGGTCAATGTCTATGATAAACTCTTCTTGTGCCGGCACCAGCAGTTCTTCTCCCTGATAATCTACCACAAACAGTGTGTTGATGGTCGATGTGTCCACGTCCGTCACTTCTCCCAGCGTGCCGTGATGTACTTCCTCCATACGAAAACCGACGAAGAAGTCCCAACTCAGTTCACCTGGTCCTGCCTCTTCTGCATGCTTTACGGGGAAGTAGACCTCAATATTAGTGAACATGCGGGCGCGTTCTGTCGTGTCCACGCCTTCCAGTTTGACAAGGGCGGTGGTGTCGGAGCGGAAACGGTATTCTTCCAAGAAGAAAGGCACCAGTATACCATCCAGCAGGCAGATTAGGTATTCGGCTTCCACCCGGTCGAAGATGTCATCCGTAAAAGTGAACGATAGTTCTCCGTGAATGCCGTGGGGCTTGTTGAATATACCTATCTTATATACTTCTTCTCTCTTTATCATCTTATTCTATTCTTGTTATTCTTGCTCCGAGCGCATTCAGTCGCCCTTCGATGTTCTGATACCCACGGTCTATCTGCTCTATGTTGTGGATGCGGCTGATGCCGTCCGCACTCATGGCAGCTATCAGCAGGGCGATGCCCGCACGGATATCGGGCGAGGTCATGTTGCCGCCACGTAGTTTAAAGCCGTGGTCGTGACCGATGACAACGGCGCGGTGCGGGTCGCAGAGGATAATTTGCGCTCCCATATCTATCAGCTTGTCCACAAAGAACAAGCGGCTTTCGAACATTTTCTGATGAATGAGTACACTGCCTTTTGCCTGGGTGGCAACCACCAGCAGCACACTGAGCAAGTCTGGTGTCAGTCCGGGCCAGGGTGCGTCGGCAATGGTCATGATGGAGCCGTCGATAAAGTACTCTATCTGGTACGTCTCTTGTGCGGGCACGTAAATGTCGTCTCCCCACTGCTCCATCTTGATGCCGAGTCGACGGAAACTGTCGGGGATAATTCCCAAGTTCTCGTAGGAGACATTCTTGATGGTCAGTTCGCTACGGGTCATGGCTGCCATGCCAATGAAACTGCCCACTTCAATCATGTCGGGGAGGATGGTATGCTCGGTTCCGTGCAGCTCGTCTACTCCTTCGATAGTCAGGAGGTTGGAGGCGATGCCTTCTATCTTAGCTCCCATCCGGTTCAGCATTCTGCAAAGTTGCTGCACGTAGGGTTCGCAGGCGGCGTTGTAGATGGTGGTCTTACCTTTGGCAAGGACGGCTGCCATTACGATATTGGCAGTTCCCGTAACAGATGCCTCGTCGAGTAGCATATAACTGCCATGCAGTTGTTTGGCTGAGATTTCGTAGATGCCACGCTCCTCATTATAGACAAAGTCGGCTCCTAAATTCTGGATACCGATAAAGTGTGTATCCAGACGGCGGCGTCCTATCTTGTCTCCGCCCGGCTTGGAAATCATGGCCTTGCCGAAACGTGCCACCATCGGCCCCACCAGCATGACGGAACCGCGCAGGCTGGAACATTTTTTCAGGAACGCGTCACTTTCCAGATAGGCGAAATCAATGTTGGCAGCTTGAAAGCTGTAAGTGTCAATGCCTTTTTTAGATACGCTGACTCCCATATCCCGCATCAATTGGATAAGGTTGTTGACGTCCAGTATGTCCGGGATATTGTGCACAGTCACCTCTTCGGCAGTGAGCAATGTGGCGCAGATAATTTGCAACACCTCGTTTTTTGCTCCTTGGGGGTAAATGTCACCGGAAAGTCTGTGTCCTCCTTCGATTACAAATGATGCCATGAAATTAGTGATTAGGGGTTGGTGATTAGTGATTAGTGGTCTGCATGGTGATGCCGCATGGCATTAATCACTAACCACTAATCATTCAATTTTAGTATTTCCGTTTATTGTTCCGGTTGTTGTTCCGGTTATTCTGGTTGTTCACTTTCGGACGGTAGTTCTGGTCAATACGTTCGGCCATGAGACGGACGATACTGTCTGTCATTTGCAGTTTTCCGTCAGAGAGTTCGGTGAGGTCATCTGAAATCTTACGGTCATCGACGGTATCTTTGTTCCATGCCATGTAGTCTTTCTTCATGTGGTTACAAATGAGCGCTATCAAGTTCTGCTTCTCTTCTCCTTCCGGAAATTCGATGGCTTTCTTTATCAGTACTTCCAGTGTACGGCCATAGTGGCGGTAGCGGATTTTGGTACTGGGGTAGGGGATGCTCTCCGGCTTGGTATTCAGATTGTCCTTGCGGATAATTTCGTACGGATAATCTATATCCAATTGGAAGTTGGCCATGATGGCAAGGTGGTCCCATAGCTTATGTTTGAAGTCGGGCACATCGCGCAGATGGGGAAACATGTTTCCCATGATGTTGATGATTGTGTTTGCGCAACGCTGGCGTTCTGCACGGTCTTCGATTGTCAGCGCGTGGTCTACCATATTCTGGATGCTGCGACCATATTCGGGTAGGGGCATCCGTTTTTGTTGAGTGTTATATTGCATCTTTAATTAGTGATTAATGTTCAACGATTAGTGATTAGGGTTTAGCGATTAGTGGTTAGTGATTAATGGGCTACGTAGTGATACCGCATGGTATTCATCCCTAATCCCTAATCGCTAAACCCTAAATAAGTTTCTTTGGCGTGCCGGCTACGAATTCCTTCAAATAGAAGGGTTCGAAATAGGCCACATCCTTGAAATCTTGTTCGGCTATTGCCTTTTCTGCCAACGGGAACATCATGCCGGCAAGCGGGCGGATGCCGTCGATGAAGTGTGCATTGGGATGCGTGATTTTCTCTTTGCATTTGGCTGCACCGTCACCGAAGAAATAGACGGGATGTTGCTCTAAAAATTCCAGGTAGGAGTTTTCGTCCACAATATCGGCTGCAATGTCGCGCACCGATTTCAAGGCACGGTCGTAGATGGCAGCATAGACTTCCATACGGCGGGCGTCAATCATCGGGCAGAGTAATGCGTCGTCGGGTAACTCATCGTGGTAGAGCAATACCGGTACACACTGGACTTTCAGGGTTTCCAGCCCGATAAGTGGCAGGTTACGTCCATAGCAGACACCTTTTGCCATCGACACGCCGATACGCAACCCGGTATACGAACCAGGGCCGCAGCTCACGGCGACTGCATCCAACGGCATGGCATGGCTATCGGCAAAGGATAGCGCCTCGTCCACAAAGATTCCCAATGAAACGGCGTGTGAAGGGCCATTCAGGTCCTCTTTCTTGAAAACGTTCTGTCCATCCTCGCTCACGGCTACGGAGCAGGCAGAAGTGGACGTTTCAATATGCAAGATACATGACATAACTTTTATTCTTGATTTTATTGTGGCAAATTTACGTGATTATTTTCACTAATTAAAATAATCGTGTAATTTTGCGCAAAACTATAACATTATGATACAATCTATGACAGGCTACGGCAAAGCAACCGTCGAACTGCCTGATAAGAAAATCAACGTTGAAATAAAGTCGCTCAATAGTAAGGCAATGGACCTATCTGCCCGCATTGCTCCGCTTTATCGTGAGAAGGAGATGGAAATCCGTAATGAAATATCACGGAAACTGGAGCGCGGAAAGGTGGATTTCAGCCTTTGGATAGAAAAGAAAGAGAGTGCGGAAAGCGCCACTCCCATCAACCAGACATTGGTTGAGGGATATTACAAGCAGATTTGTGCTATATCAGAAAATCTAGGAATACCTGTGCCGGATGCGACGGACTGGTTTGCCACGTTACTCCGTATGCCGGATGTGATGACGAAGAATGATACGCAGGAACTGAGTGAGGAGGAATGGGCTGTGGTCTATTCGGCTGTGGAAAAGGCTGTCGGTGCGCTGGTGGACTTCCGTAAGCAGGAAGGAGCTGCCCTTGAAAAGAAGTTCCGTGAGAAGATCGCCAATATCTCCCATTTGTTGGAGACTATCGCTCCCTACGAGAAAGAGCGTGTGGCCAAAGTGAAGGAGCGTATTACCGATGCACTGGAAAAGACCTTGAGCGTGGATTATGACAAGAACCGTCTGGAGCAGGAACTCATCTACTACATCGAAAAACTGGATGTGAACGAAGAGAAACAGCGTCTTGGCAATCATCTGAAATATTTTATCAATACGCTGGAAACCGGAACCGGACAAGGCAAGAAGTTAGGGTTCATCGCCCAGGAGATGGGACGTGAAATCAATACCTTGGGCAGTAAGTCCAATCATGCGGAGATGCAGAAGATTGTCGTTCAGATGAAAGATGAATTGGAGCAAATCAAGGAACAAGTATTGAACGTCATGTAGTATCAAATAGTAAATCGTCAAATCGTAAATAATTCGATGGCAAAACTTATCATATTTTCAGCCCCTTCGGGCTCCGGCAAGTCAACGATTATCAACTATCTGCTGACTCAAAATCTGAACTTGGCATTTTCCATCTCAGCGACCAGCCGTCCGCCCCGCGGAACGGAGAAAGATGGAGTGGAGTACTTTTTTCTGACTCCTGACGAGTTCCGTCGTCGCATAGCCAATGATGAATTCCTGGAGTATGAAGAGGTATATCAGGACCGTTTTTACGGAACACTGAAGGAGCAGGTGGAAAAGCAATTGGCTGCCGGACAGAATGTAGTGTTCGATGTGGATGTAGTGGGTGGTTGCAATATCAAGAAATTCTATGGTGAGCGTGCTTTGTCTGTTTTCATTCAGCCACCTTCAGTGGAGGAATTGCGCAAACGCTTGGTGGGGCGCGGAACAGATGCTCCCGAAGTGATAGAGAACCGCGTGGCGAAAGCCGAATACGAACTGGGCTTTGCACCGAAGTTCGATACCGTGATTGTGAACGATGACCTGGAGACAGCCAAAGCGGAAGCATTGAAAGTAATCTCTCAATTCTTGAACGAATGAAACAACGTGGAGGAGTGTACAACCAGTTGGCACCGAGGAGGAAGAATAGCCCGAAGCTGAACAAGGCATTGCTAATTATTAATAGCGTTCTGTTCGTCTGCTCCCTTGTTGTGGGTGTATTGTATATACATCATGGCGAGCCTCGTTCCAGTATTTCAATGTTTCTTATCTCTGTAGTGACGATTTTCAATGCTTGGGCTGCCTGGCGTGCGTTGCAAAGACGTCCTTTGTAAGGTTGTATATGAATAAGAATAAATGAATATAGGAATCTTCAGCGGCTCGTTCAACCCGATACACATCGGACATTTGGCCCTCGCCAACTATCTTTGCGAATACGGGGACCTGGACGAAGTGTGGTTTATGGTCACCCCCCACAATCCGCTGAAGGAAGAAAACGAACTGATGGATGACAAGTTACGTTTGAAGCTGGTGCAGCTAGCCACTGAGGGTTATCCCAAGTTTCGCGCTTCCGATTTTGAATTCCATCTGCCTCGGCCTTCTTATACTGTTCATACGTTGGACGCACTGAAACGGACTTATCCCCAACACACTTTCCATCTTGTCATTGGTTCGGACAACTGGAGGCTGTTCCACCGTTGGTACGAGTCGGAACGCATTATTGCCGAAAATCATCTTCTGGTTTATCCCCGTCCCGGCTATCCGGTAGAGGCCACCTTTTTACCGCAGAATGTGCGGACAGTTTCTTCTCCGGTATTCGAAATCAGCTCCACTTTTATCCGTCGGGCCATAGAGGAGGGAAAAGACGTACGCTACTTCCTGCATCCGGCTGTGTGCGATGAACTCAAACGGATGCAGAATGAATCTTTAAACTGAAATAAATGTCTGTATTTGTACGTGTTTTCATATTTATTTCTTATTTTTGAACGTATCAACCTTGAATGCATGGAAGAGTTTTCTTAATACATAGATATTCCTTAATTTAATAATCCGCTTATGAGAAAAGAACTACTGTTACTGGGAGCATTCGGTATGCTGACGACAGCGACGCTTTGTGCGCAAGAGTTTCATTTGCAACCTACTCCCCAAGAATATATTACGCAAAAAGATTCTGTTGATATTCCCCGACAATACCAGATCCTTTCCGGCAATTCCGTGCAGGACGGACCTGCGTTGCCTTTACTCCGTTCATTGATGCCGGAAGAGGTGCTTGGCGCTTCTTTCCGTGTATATATAGGAGTGAAAGGAGATAAGATTATTAAGAAATACCAACATCGGATTCCACGCAAATCCGAAGGTTATTTCCTGAAAATAGAAAAAGACTGCATCGTCATAGCCGGTGCTGACGAACGGGGAGCGTACTATGGTGTACAGACTCTTGCGCAGTTGCTTGCTTTAGACAAGCTGCCTTTGGTTGAAGTGACGGACTATCCTGATGTTCCCTATCGGGGTGTGGTAGAAGGTTTTTACGGTGCTCCCTGGAGTCAGGAGGCGCGTATACGCCAGCTTGATTTTTATGGTCGGAACAAAATGAATGTCTATATCTATGGACCAAAAGACGATCCTTATCACCGGACTCCCAACTGGCGCAAGCCTTATCCTGCTCGAGAAGGAGAAGAGTTGAAAGTATTGGTGAATAGGGCGAAGGAGAACAATGTTATTTTCTATTGGGCCATTCATCCGGGTCAGGATATTCGCTGGAATGAAGAAGACCGCTCGTTATTGTTGCAGAAGTTCGAAAGCATGTACCAGTTGGGTGTGCGTGGTTTTGCCGTTTTCTTTGATGATATTTCGGGTGAGGGGACAAAGGCGGACAAGCAGGCTGAACTGTTGAACTATATTGACGACCATTTTGTAAAAGTCAAGCGGGATGTTGCACCATTGATATTGTGTCCCACAGAGTACAACAAGTCATGGACCGATGTGGAGGGAGGCTATCTCACTACGCTTGGTGATAAGTTGAACGAGGGTATCAAGGTGATGTGGACCGGTGATATGGTAGTTGCTACTATAGATAAGTCTACGCTGGACTTCGTCAATCCGCTGCTGAAACGTAAGGCGTACATTTGGTGGAATTTCCCCGTTTCGGATTATGTACAAGACCATTTGCTGCTAGGGCCGGTTTATGGAAACGGGCTTGATGTAAAAGATGATATGTCTGCTTTTGTTTCCAATCCGATGGAACATGCCGAGGCTTCCAAAATCTCTCTGTACAGTGTAGCTGATTATACTTGGAATATGGAGAATTATGATAGTGAAACTTCTTGGAAACATGCAGTCAGAGACCTTATGCCACTTCATGCCGAATATTTGGAAATCTTCGCTGCTCATAATTCCGACCCGGGACAGAATGGACATCGCTTCCGTCGTGAAGAGTCCGTTGCCATTCAGCCTGCTCTCTCTGCCTTGTTGAAAGCCTATCAAGAGAAAAACGAGATAGATGAAGATGCCTATCGGCAGGTAGCTGAGGAATGCCGGAAGATAATCGTTGCCGCTGATGGATTGCTTGCGTCGGGAAATGAGAATCGTCCGTTGATAACTGAAATAAGGCCTTGGCTCATTCAGTTCAAACAAGTGGGAGAGTATGGTGCGGAGGTGCTGAACATGATACGCCTGCGCCAGCAGAAGGATGCATTTATAGGTAGCTACGAACACGCCCGCGCCCTGCTGGTGCTGATGGGTGAGACGGATGCCCAATATAAAGCGGGCATAAAGAGCGGCAGCCTGCATCTGATGCCTACTTTCAATGCTTTGTTCGAAGCGGCGACAACGGGCTATAATGCAGCGTTCCATGCCGGGCTTGATACAAAGGCTGTTTATTCTCCCACGTTGAAGAGCGACGTGAATCAGTTGGCTTCGCTTCCTATTCAGCAGAAGGGAAAGGTGAATACAATTATTCCGTCCAATGAAGTCATCAACTGGCAGGCAGGCGGTGTGCTGACCATTTCGATGGATTATGCCCGCCAGTTGAGTTCGGTGCTTATTGATTTGGGAGATGCGGAGGTGGCTAATTCTAAGTTTAAACTGGAAGTAACTTCGGATGGTACAAACTGGCAGGCGGTGGATTTGAAACCGGGATACAGAACGCAGGTGAAGGCATCTCTCAAGGATTTGAGCGTTGCGAAGATGAGGCTGGTGAATGTATCCGACACAGAGCAGAAGGTGTATTTCAAAATGTTCCGTTTTACGGAGAATTGATATGGTTCTTGATTCTTAAAATAGAGTTACGCGTCTGGGACGATGCTCCCCGTTGTTCTTAAGATCGGAATGACGGGGAGCACTTTTTTAGGAAGTTATTCAAGGCATTTGTCCAAGTCGCGGATGATTTGCTCTTTATCCATATTTTGTCCGATGAATACTATCTTCAGCATGCGGTCGCCGTATTGTTCGTCCCAGTCTCTTAGCAATCCCGGTTCTTGGCGCATCAGTTCTATCATGTCTTCTTCGGGAGCGGTGGCATACCATTGTCCGGCTTCAGTTATTTTCTTCTGTATACCTGCTTGTTCAAAGAGGAAGGACATGTCGCGGTTGTGGCTGAAGTAGCAGACACCCTTGGCGCGGATAACGCTGCGGGGCCATTTGGTAGCGACATAGTGGTCGAACTTATGAATGTCGAATGCAGGACGGCGGTAGTAGACAAATGTGCCAATACCGTATTCTTCTACTTCACCTCCTTCGTGATGGTGGTGATGACATTTCTCGTGATGATGTTCGCTTTCATGATGATGTTCATCTTCGTGATGGTAATGCGCCTCTTTTTCCTCCTCTTCGCTTACTTGTTGCTCTATGCCACGAATCCATCCGGCGGAAGTTGCGGCACGTTCAAAGTTAAAGAGGTGGGTATGGATAATCTTATCCAGGTCTACATCTGCATAGTTGCACTCTATAATTTGGGCACCGGGTTGCAAGGTGTGGATAATCTGCCTGATACGTTTTAATTCCTCGGGCTGTACTTCTGCTGCTTTGTTCAGCAGGATAATATTGCAGAACTCAATCTGCTGAATGATGAGGTTTTCTATATCTTCCTCATCAATGCCTTTGCGTGTCAAATCATCTCCGCAAGAAAATTCACTTTGCAGACGTAAGGCGTCCACCACGGTGGTAATGCAGTCTAAGCGGCAAATACCGTATTTAGTATACGCTCCTCCCATATGAGGAATGGAGCAGAGTGTTTGGGCAATAGGCTCCGGTTCACAGATGCCACTCGCTTCAATCACGATGTAGTCGAAGCGTTGCATCTTCATGATTTCGAACATCTGCTCTATCAAGTCTGTCTTCAGCGTACAGCAGATACAGCCATTCTGCAGAGCTACCAGGCTGTCGTCTTTCTTTCCCACCACGCCACCTTTCTGTATAAGGTCTGCATCAATGTTCACTTCGCCTATGTCATTGACGATAACGGCAAACTTAATGCCACGTTTATTAGAAAGGATGTGATTTACCAACGTCGTTTTGCCACTACCCAGATAACCGGTCAACAGCAGTACGGGGATTTCTGTTGTATTCATAGTCATTTCTGTTATAGATTAAACTTTCTTGTATATTTATCTTTCTGCCTCTATGGTGTAGGTAAAGCTGTCTGCACGATAGTATCCTATATTGTATTCAATGGGAGTTCCATTGATATCATAAACAAATCTTTTCCTTATTAATATAGGGTCGCTGGATTTGATATCCAGTTTTTCTGCGATATATTCTCCGGCCAACCGTGCGGATACTTCCTCTTTACTGGTTTTTACGATGATGTCATATTTATTTTCAAGTATTCCATAAAGAGGTTGGGTGAAGTCCTCATCACCGGTCAGTGGTATACTCGGATTGAAATAAGAGATGAAGGAGACAAAAGGATATTCTTTATTACCGCGTACTCTTTCCAATACCATACATTTTGTTCCCTTTTCAGGGTCTATATTGAAAAAGGTACATATTTCTTCGGATGCTTTCTTAAAACTGACATGCAATTCGAAGTTTTTAATTTCGATACCTAGCATTTTCATTTCTTGTGAGAAGCTCAACCAGTTCTTTACTCCTCCTATAATACCTTTTTTTACAACCTTTGTACCATGCCCTTTTTTTCTGACCAATAATCCCTCGAATACCAGTTTGTTGATTGCTTGGCGAAGTGTATTTCTCGATATGTTTAATTGTTCAGACAATAAAACTTCATTGGGAAGAAGTTTCCCATTTTTGTATTCCTCTGATTCTATAAGTTTTCTCAGCACTTCTTCTGCTTGAATGTGAAGAGGTTTTTCTGAGTTTGGGTCTAATTTCATGGTTATACTTTTTCTGTTATTTTTTTTAATATTGCAAAGATAATTCTTTTTTTATCAAAAAAATATGAGAAGATTCTTTTATTTTATTTTTAAAGAGTATATATTTGCACAAAATACTAATATGTTCATACATATAATAAAATCAAGTATATATAATTATGAGAAAAGTAAATTACGACAAGTTCCCTTCTACAAAGATTTCGGGAACGATTCTTCGGGGATGGAATGATATTCATACCTTACTGATGGAGTGTTTTAAGAGTAGAAAGGTACTAGCTGTTGAACTCTATGCAGGAGTGCGTGAAGATGAAGTTATAAATGAATTGAAATCGCTGTCACCTACCTTACTTATTAATACACGTGACTTGATGAAGCCGGAGAATGAGATTAAGGAAATGACAGAGCGTTTTATGACAAAGGATGTTCTTTTTGGTTATGTGACGAACCTATCTCTGAAAGACTACTTTGATGCAGGTAAGCTGGAGGTAGCCCGGAAGCAGGTAGCGGCAAATGATAGAGTGATTGTGGTCGGTTCGGGTGCTGCTATGATAGCTCAGGCAGAAGCAACGCTGGTGTATGTTGATATGGCCCGTTGGGAGATACAACAGCGTTTTCGTGCTCACGAAGTAAAGGCTTTGGGAGTGGATAATCGTGAAGATGCTGTGTCTTTACAATATAAGAGAGGGTATTTTAATGATTGGAGAGTTCTTGATAAGTATAAGGAAGGCTTGTTTGATAAAGCCGATTTCTGGTTGGATACGCACATTGCAAACGATCCGAGAATGATTGATAGGGAGACTTTCTTTAAAGGAATAGAAGAAACAATTAAGACTCCTTTTCGCGTAGTGCCTTTCTTTGACCCGGCACCATGGGGCGGACAATGGATGAAAGAAGTGTGTGGATTAAATCCTGAAAAAGAAAATTATGGTTGGTGTTTCGATTGTGTGCCCGAAGAGAATAGTCTTTATTTTGAGGTGAACGGTGTACGTTTTGAATTGCCGTCGGTAGATTTGGTTTTGTTGAAATCTAGAGAGCTTTTAGGTGAACCGGTAGAAGCGCGTTTTGGTAAGGATTTCCCGATTCGTTTCGATTTCCTAGATACAGTAGGTGGTGGAAATTTGAGTGTACAAGTGCATCCTACCACACAGTTTATCCGTGAAAACTTTGGTATGTATTATACTCAGGACGAAAGCTATTATCTGCTGGATGCTAAAGAAGGAGCTTCGGTCTATCTTGGTTTGAAGAATGGTATTAATAAAGATGACATGATTCGTGATTTGCGTGAGGCTCAGAAAGGTGAAATCGTTTTCGATACAGAAAAGTATGTAAATAAACTGCCTGCTAAAAAACATGATCATTATTTGATTCCGGGAGGTACGGTGCATTGCTCAGGTTCGGAGGCACTTGTATTGGAAATCAGCTCAACACCCAATTTGTTTACATTCAAACTCTGGGATTGGCAACGTTTGGGGTTGGATGGCAAACCGCGCCCCATTAATGTGGAAAGAGGTAAAGAAGTAATAGACTGGAAACGTAATACGGAATATGTAAAAGAATATCTGGCAAATCATTTCACTCAGATTGCCGAAGGAGAAGGATGGAGCGAGGAGCGTACTGGATTACACCCGAATGAATTCATTGAAACACGCCGTCACTGGTTTTCCAAATCTGTTACACATCATACGAATAATAGTGTGAATGTACTGAATTTGGTGGAAGGTGAAGAAGTGGTTGTTGAAAGTCCGACAAGCGCTTTTAAACCATTTGTGGTACATTATGCTGAAACCTTCATAGTTCCGGCAAGTGTGGGTGAATATACAATAACTCCTTGTGGCAAGTCTGTGGGAAAAGAGTGTGGAACCATCAAGGCTTATGTGAGGTTTTAACCGGAAAATGGTATTAATTAAATCTGATATAATATGTATAGACATGACCAACGTACAGTAATGACCTTGGATGCAGGAGGCACGAATTTCGTTTTTTCAGCTATCCGGGGAAATCAGGATATTGTGGAAACTATTTGTTTGCCAGCGGTTTCGGACAATTTGAATGGATGTCTGACTGTTTTGAAAAAAGGCTTTTCTGCAGTGAAAAGACAATTGGAAAATGAGCCGGTAGCTATCAGTTTTGCATTTCCTGGTCCAGCAGACTATAAGAATGGTGTGATAGGCGATTTACCGAACTTTCCGGTTTTTCGTGGAGGTGTGGCTTTGGGAGCTTTTCTGGAAGAAGAATTTGGTATTCCGGTATATATAAATAACGATGGTAACTTGTTTGCTTACGGTGAAGCGTTGGCCGGAATATTACCTTCCATTAATGAGGAACTTAAGGCTGTCGGTAATCCTAAACGTTATAAAAACTTGTTAGGCATTACGTTGGGAACCGGTTTTGGAGCAGGAGTGGTGATTGATAATTGCTTGCTGACCGGTGATAACGGCTGTGGTGGTGATGTCTGGATTATGAGAAATAAAAAATATACCGACTTGATAGCCGAAGAAAGTGTCAGTATCCGTGCAGTACGCCGTGTGTACGGAGAACTGAGCGGTGAGGCGGTTGATAATCTGACTCCAAAGGATATATATGACATTGCCGAGGGCATACTCACGGGGAATCGTGAAGCGGCTGTGCGGAGTTTTGATGAATTAGGTGAAATGGCGGGTGCTGCCATTGTCAGTGCACTTCATATTGTAGATGGTATGGTGGTTATAGGAGGAGGAGTTGCTGGTGCAGCTAAATATATTCTGCCAGGTATGATGCGTGAAATGCGTCGTTCCATATCGACTTTCTCCGGACGGGATTTCGATTGTCTGCAGATGGAAGTTTGTAATTTGATGGAGCCGGACGAATATAAGAAGTTTTTAGAAGATACAAGTTCTTGGGTTGAGGTACCTTTTACTGACAAGAAAGTATCCTATGATTGTACTAAACGTATAGGGGTGGCGATTTCAACTTTAGGAGCAAACAAGGCTATTGCACTGGGAGCATATGCTTTTGCTTTACAACAGATAGACAAGAAGATATAAGGGTTAGTTTGCTTTTTAAGTAGATAAGATTGTTTTCACGGATAACAAAAAATAATAAGACTCATTATGAATATGAAAAAAATAATATCTTTTTTTATCGTTGCTTGTTGCGCTATGTGTGCAACTGCTGCAAAAGTGGTATGGCAAATTGGCGTTGCGGATAATTCCGGAACAGAACTGGCTTTGGGCCCTTCTGAGTATAAAAAGTTCCTGGCTCATGATTTTGGTTATGAAGATCGTTACTTTTTAGTGGGGACTTCTGTTGACAAAAATGATTTCCCTTATGTGTTGCCAGGGCCTGATGATACTTGGGGAGGTACATGGAGTACTTCCGGTTGGAGAACTCATGATGCAAATATATTGTTTGGCATTAAAAAATTGCCGAAACATGGCAAATGGAAATTGGTGGTAGACTTGGTGGATGCCAATCCGAGCCGTTCGGTGGTTAAAGTTATGGTGAATTCTGCCGAAAAGAAGTTTGAAATTAAAGGGCATTCGAAAGGAGTACTGGAGGGTAATCTTCAAGATGCCAAGGAACAAATTCTTGAATTTCCAATTTCAGCCAATGATTTGAAAAAAGGTGGAAATATGGTCACTGTTTCTGTTCTTGAAGGGGGCTGGATTGTTTTCGATCAGATACGTTTGGAAGGTGCTGACGAACTTGTTCTGGAAAAGAATAATGAATATGCTTTCTTGCGCAATGTGGCTCCGGCAGAATATGAAATGGAAATGGATGGAGCAAAAATACAGCCTTTATTGGTTGATGTAGAGCATCTATCCGGTAACCCGAAATTGAGTGTAAAATTAGACGGTATAGATGTTTTTTCTGCGCAGTTGGACACGGCACGTTATGTATTTGAAGTACCTATGCCTGCTGTGAAAAAAAGTAGAAAGAGTGAATATCAAGTGTTTGTAGATGGACAATTGCTGGAAAAGGGTATTATTATACGTTCTCCGCAAAAGATACAGACATTTGCTGACTATGTAGATACCAAAATAGGTACGGCACATTCTCGATGGATGATTGCACCGGGACCTTGGATGCCTTTCAGTATGGTGAAGCTGAGTCCGGACAATCAAAATATGGGCTGGCAGGCCGGTTATCAACCAACTTTTGAAACTTTGGGTTGTTTCAGTCATATCCATGAGTGGACAATGGGCGGATTAGGGTTAATGCCTACTAACGGCAAGTTGTTTACTCAGGTTGGCGATCAGTTCCGTCCAGATGAAGGTTACCGTTCGCGTATTGACAAGAGGACAGAAGAAGCTCCGTTAGGATATTATAAGGTCTTCTTGACCGATACAGAAATCTGGGCGGAGGTGACAGCTACAGAAAGAGCAAGTTTCCAGAAATATACCTTCCCGAAAGATAAAGATGGACGTGTAATGATTGACCTTCATGTGCAAGCTGAATATGATTATAATCTGCTGGATGTAGATATTAAGAAGGTAAGTGATTATAGAATTGAGGGACGCTCTCATCAGATTTCTCCTCGTCCTTATGTGTGGAGTAATGACGCTGATCAGGAATATGTAGTGAACTTCGTAATAGAGTTTGATGCACCGATTAAGAAAGTAGGTGGCTGGAAGAATAAGCAAATATTGGATGGAGGCCATATATTTGGTAAGAACTTGAAAGATGCAGGACTTTATGTCGAATTTGATACGAAAAAGCATCCGGTGGTGCAGGCTCGTGCCGGTATTTCGTTGGTGAGTATTTCAAATGCTTCTGAAAATCTGCAAAAGGAAATCTCTGATAGATTTGGTTGGGATTTTGATGCGGTAGTGCAAAATCAGAAAGATGTATGGAATGGTATTTTCAACCGTCTGGATATAACTACCAATGACCGTCTGGAGAAGGTGCGCTTTTACACTAATATGTATCGTGCACTTTGCCGAAATTTGTGGAGTGATGTGAATGGCGAATGGGTGTCTCCGGACGAAAAGGTACGTAAATTTACAAATCCTGAACATGTAGCTTTAGGATGTGATGCTTTTTGGAACACTTTCTGGAATTTGAATCAGTTCTGGAATTTAGTGACACCCGAATGGAGCTCCAAATGGGTGAACTCTCAGTTGGCATTGTACGATGCAAACGGGTGGTTGGCAAAAGGTCCTGCCGGAATGGAATATATTCCGGTAATGGTGGCCGAACACGAAATTCCACAGATGGTATCTACCTATCAGATGGGTATTCGTGATTATGATGTGGAAAAGGCATTTGAAGCCATGAAAAAAATGCAGACTACTCCAGCTACACATGTTGCAGGTGGTTTTGCCGGTAATCGCGATTTGGTGTCTTATATGAAATATAAATACGTACCTATTGAATTGGGACGTTTTTCTAATACATTGGAGTATTCTTACGATGATTGGACTGTGGGACAGATGGCGAAAGCATTAGGTAAATTCTCGGAATATGCTACATTCAATGATCGCGGATATTGGTGGAAAAATGCTATTAATCCGGAAAATGGATATGCTCACATGCGTGATTCGGCCGGTAACTTTATCCCTGATTTTGATGCATTTCAAACCGGACGTAATCACCACTATGTAGAAGGTAATTCTTGGCAGCTTAGCTACTTTGTGCCTCAGGATGTACCGGTCTTGATTGACATAATGGGAGAAAAATCATTTGTGGATCGTCTGGACTGGGGTTTTGAAGTAAGTGAACCTTGGAGATACAATGCTCCCAATGACCAATATTGGGATTATCCGGTGGTTCAGGGCAACCAGCAGTCCATGCATTTTGCTTTCTTGTTCAATTGGGCCAATAAACCTTGGCTGACACAAAAATGGTCCCGTTCCATTATTGATAGATATTATGGTTGTGGCGTTGCCAATGCCTATTTGGGTGACGAAGATCAGGGCCAGATGAGTGCTTGGTTTGTGATGGCGGCTTTGGGACTGTTTCAGACTGATGGCGGTTGCAGTGTCGAACCTATTTATGAAATTGCCAGTCCATTGTATGAGAAAGTGGTTATTGATTTGGGCAAACGCTATAATCGTGGTGAAACATTTACAATTGAGGCTAAAAATGTATCCAGAAAAAATAAGTACGTTCAGAGTGCCACTCTGAATGGTGAGAAGTTGGAACGTTTCTATTTCCCCGCTGCAGAATTGCTAAAAGGTGGAGAATTGATACTGGAAATGGGTGATAAACCGAATAAGTCATGGGGGATTGCTCCATGCTCGGAAAATAAATAATGTTAGTGTCTACCGTCTTAATAAATTAATATCATGAAACGACTTTGTTTTTTGGTGATATGTATGAGTATCATTATGGGGTGTTCAACAAGTACTTCAAGCACTAAAGCTTTGGTGGACTATGTAGACCCAAACATTGGAACTGCGCATTGTCGTTGGTTCTTTTATACACCGGCTGCTATTCCGTTTGGCATGGCAAAACTGGCTCCTTCTACCGATGCGCATTTGGGAAATCCCGGTGGTTGGCAAGCAGTGGGGTATGATTTTCGTCATACTTCCATCGAAGGCTTTGCCAATTTTCACGAGTTCCAGGTAGGCGGTGTCGTATTTGCACCGACTGTCGGAGAATTGCAGACAGTACCGGGTGAGTTGGAAAATCCGGATGGCGGTTATCGTTCACGTTTCGATAAGAAAGATGAAGTGGCAGCTCCCGGGTACTATTCTGTTTTGTTGAAGGACTATGGAGTAAAGGCTGAATTGACTGCTATGAAACGAGTGGGATTTCATCGTTATACCTATCCCAAAACAGAACTGGCAAACCTTATCTTCGATATAGGTAACAAGCAAGGAGAAAGTGGTGAGGTGAAAGATGCCGAAGTACAATATTTTGAAGATGGCCGGGTGGAAGGTTATGTAATCACTTCCCCCGTATATGTTAATATTTATCAGAAAGGGGCAGATGTACGTATGTATTTCTCGGCTGTTCTTAATAAGAAGCCGGTTCAGGTAGGTACTTTTGTAAAAGATGTGGTTAATCCGGGTAAACATCAGGAAAAAGGACCAGGCGCGGGTCTTTACATGACATTCTCTACAGAAGAACAAGAGGCTGTGGAAGTCAAAGTGGGCCTATCCTATACTTCCATAGAGAATGCTCGTTTCAACCGGGAAACCGAGGCTGCGGATGTTACCTTTGACCAAGCCAAGAAGAATGCAACAGATGTGTGGAATGAATCTCTGAGCAGGATTTATGTGGAAGGAGGGAAGGAAACTGATAAAGTGAAGTTTTACACCGGATTGTTCCATGCGCTTTTGGGGCGTGGATTGGCTAGTGATGCAAATGGATATTATCCTAAAAATAATGGAACGGTCGGTCGTATTGCTCTTGATGAAGAAGGTAATCCGGTACATCAGCATTATAATACGGATGCCATTTGGGGTGGTTTCTGGAATCTGACGCAATTATGGTCATTGGCTTATCCCGAATATTATTCTGATTGGATAAAAAGTCAGTTGTTGGTTTATCAGGATGCCGGTTGGTTGGGTGATGGCATCGCATGCAGTAAATATGTGTCTGGAGTAGGGACGAATTTTACTAGCTTGGCTATTGCTGCTGCATATAATTGCGGTATTCGTGATTTTGACGTACAGCAGGGATATGAAGCTGCTTTGAAGAATGAAGTGGAATGGCGTGGAAGACTTGAAGGTGCAGGTAAGATGGATGTACGTCAGTTTGTGGAACGTGGATATTCTCCTTATGAAAAACGGTTTGATATGGTGACTCGTGAGGAAGGATCTGGGTTTGGTGCTTCACATACAATGGAATACAGTTTCAGTAGTTTTGCTGTGTCCCAATTTGCCAAACATTTGGGTAAAGAGGATGACTATAAGTTACTCTCTGATTTGTCGAATGGCTGGAAGAATCTTTATGATCCGGAGACCCGTTTGATTCGTCCCAAGGATACTAAAGGAAATTTTCTGGAAGATTTTAATCCATTGGCTCCTTGGAAGGGATTTCAAGAAGGAAATGCCGTGCAATATACATTTTATGTTCCTCACCAGATAGACGAATTGGTAGATTTGGTAGGGCAAGAAACGTTTAATAATCGTCTGGATAGTATCTTTTTGCTTTCACAGAAAAATATTTTTGGAGGTGGGAAAGAAGTGGATGCGTTCGCCGGATTGAAGACGGTGTATAATCATGGTAATCAGCCTAATTTGCATATTTCTTGGTTGTTTAACTTTTCGGGTAAACCATATCTGTCTCAAAAGTGGGTACGTGCTATTTTGGATGAGTTCTATGGCCTCGAAGGTATACATGGCTATGGTTATGGACAGGATGAGGATCAAGGACAATTGGGGGCTTGGTACGTAATGTCTGCATTGGGCTTATTTGATGTAAAGGGATTGACGGAGATTGATCCGAAATTCCAGATAGGTGCCCCTTTGTTTGACAAAGTCACTGTCCGTTTGAATAAAGATTATTATCCGGGAGAGAAATTTGTAATCGAAGCTAAGAAGCAGGCGGTAGGTGATTGTTATTTGCAGGATATATCTTTGAACAACCGTCCGCAAGATACTGTACAATTGCCCTTTAGTGAGGTCGTAAAAGGAGGAAAATTGGTTTTAGGTTTGGGAGCTTCACCTAATGAGGAATTGACTCACTGAGAAATATGTTATGAAAAATAATCTGTTTTCCACTTCTATGGTTGTACTGCCGATAATATCGGCAGTACAACCTATTTGGGCCCAGAAAGTGTCCAATAAACCGTTGAATATTGTTTGTATTTTTACGGATGACCATGCTTTCCAGACCATAAGTGCTTACGGACATCCTATTTCAAAGTTGGCTCCGACACCTAACATTGATCGTTTGGCTGGGAATGGCATGCTTTTTACGCAATCTTTTGTAGAGAATTCCATTTCAGCTCCAAGCCGGGCGACCCTTTTAACGGGCTTGTATAGTCATCAGCACGGACAGACGAGGTTGGGGTGCTGTTTGAATCCACAGAAACAATGGTTTACCGAGCTGCTACAAAAAAAAGGATATGTAACTTCAGTCTTTGGAAAGTGGCATTTGAATGTTGAGCCGAAGGGGTTTGACCATTATGACATTCTTTTTGATCAGGGTGAATACTATAATCCCAAGTTCCGTCGTCCTGATACAAACGGAGAATATATAAAAGAAAAAGGATATGCTACCACGTTGATAACCGATCATGCCATAGAGTGGTTGGAGAAAAACATCTCCGATGAGAAGCCTTTCTGTGTCCTTGTAAATCACAAGGCACCTCATCGTAATTGGATGCCTGACTTTCCCAATATGCATTTATTTGAGGATGTGGATTTTCCAGAACCTGAAACGCTATTTGATGACTATACGACACGTGGTCCGCAGATGAAAACTCAGGAGCTGACAATTGATCGGCACATGGGGTATGCGTTCGATTTTAAGGTGAGAGAATTGAAGAACGAACCTACATTGCAATATATTAGAGACAGTTGGCTGATGGCAATGGCTGAGATGGATAGCAAACAGCGTGCCACATGGGAAGCTATTTATGACAAGAAAAATGAAGAATTCCTGAAAAATCCTCCGGTTGGAAAGGATTTGCTTCGGTGGAAATATCAACGGTATGTAAAAGAGTATTGTCGGACTATCCGTTCGGTAGATGAACAAGTGGGCCGTTTGCTTGATTATTTGGAAGAAAAAGGAGTTCTGGATAATACAGTGATAGTTTATACCTCTGATCAAGGTTTTCTGTTGGGAGAGCATGGACTGTATGACAAGCGCTTTATGTATGAGGAGTCTTTCCGTACACCTCTGATTATTTCGTGCCCTTCTTTAGTCAAGAAACATTCGGTATGCAAAGAGCTGGTGCAGAATATTGATTTGGCACCGACTTTCCTGAGCCTTGCAGGAGTGGAGGTGCCGAAAGAGATGTCTGGGCGCTCTTTATTACCGTTGTTTAAAAATGGAAAGGCGGAAAATTGGCGAAATGAGTTATACTATCATTTTTACGATTATCCGGCAGTGGGTAGTGTACGCAAACATGATGGCATTCGCACTAAACGCTACAAATTGATTCATTGGTATGGAGAGGGTAGTGGGAATGATGAAGCTATTGACTTTTGGGAATTGTATGATTTGAAAAAAGATGTGATGGAGGTCAATAATGTATATGATAACCCGAAGTATGTAAAAGTACGGGAAGCACTGACTGTTCAATTGGAAAAACTGCGTAAAGACGTGGGAGTGACAGAATAGATATTTTATATAAAAATCCATGAAAATGAAAAAACAAAACTCTATAATGACAGCCTTTCCGGTACTTTTCGGTTTCTTTGTGATGGGCTTCTGTGATATTGTCGGTATTTCATCAGACTATGTTCAGCGTAGTTTTAACTGGTCACCTATGATGACCGGGTTTGTACCTTCAATGGTGTTTGTTTGGTTCTTGTTTTTAGGAATTCCGATAGGTAATCGGATGAATAAATGGGGACGTAAGAATACCGTACTTGTTAGTATGGTGATTACAATTGTAGGTATGATTCTGCCATTATTGGCGTATGATGGTGTAACTTGCATGGTGGCTTATGCCTTGTTGGGTATAGGAAATGCTATTTTACAAGTTTCTTTAAATCCGTTGCTTAATAATGTTATAACTAACAAAGCTTTCCTGACAAGTAGTTTGACAGTTGGGCAGGTAATAAAAGCGGCTTCTTCTTTAGTCGGTCCGGAGATTGTATTGCTGGCTGTCCATTATTGGGGGATGGATAAATGGTATTATTGCTTCCCCATTCTTGGCTTCATCACTTTATTGTCGACAGTTTGGCTGATTGCAACCCCTATTGAACGGGAAAGAAATGTTGTGTCGAACAGTGATCTTTCCATGAGGAATACGTTTGCTTTGTTGAAAGACCGGACTATTCTATTACTGTTTTTAGGAATTTTCTTTATTGTAGGCGTGGATGTGGCGACAAACTTTATTAGTTCGAAACTTATGTCTATCCGTTTTGGATGGTCTGATGAGCAAGTAAAATTTGCTCATCAAGTCTATTTCCTTAGTCGTACGATTGGTGCTTTGTTAGGGGCGTTCTTGTTGACCCGTATTGCAGAAATGAAATATTTCCGTATAAATATTGTAGCTTGTGTCGTTTCGCTGTTAGTTTTAATGGGAGTGGAAAAGGATGTGGTGAATATAGTTTGTATTGGTGCAGTAGGCTTTTTTGCTTCATCTGTTTTCTCTATTATTTATTCAATGGCTTTGCAGGCGCGTCCGGAGAAGGCAAATCAGATTTCCGGTCTGATGATTACAGCGGTTGCCGGAGGTGGAGTGGTAACTCCAGTTATCGGTTTTGCCATCGGTACTGTAGGTATTATCGGTGGTGTTGTGGTGACGTTGGCCTGCGTATTATATCTAACGTATTGCGCTTTTGGTATAAAAGTAACTTCTTGTGTAAAGTGATTCGTTTTTTGATACTATTAATACATCATCATTTTTATTTTTTAAGCGTCTTCGAAAACGAAGACGCTTTTTTGTGTTGTATGGTTTCTTTGGTATGATGATTTAATGAAAATATAATTTTATACCTTATAATTAATGTGTGAACATTGAAGTGTGTTGTGTAATCATTTTGATAAATACGGGCTTTGCTGGGATGTTATTCTTTGAAATGTTTGTTTTTTAATATTGTAGTTAAAGATGTTTTTAAACATAATTAGTTAATTATTAGTAGTTTAAGTTTTAATATGTATTCTTTTATAAATAATTTAGTGATAAATTAATTTAAGTTTAGTTTGACTTTTAATTTATTACATCTCATTTTTTTATAAAAAAAACTTTGTTTTACTTTTGCTTTTTGAATTTATTATATATATTTGCTGCATCTATATGTTCATACATATAATGAGGTTTGTTTTTGTTGAGACTACTTTATATGTTTAGCAGTTTTATTAAAAACTAATATTTTGTGGAATGAAAAAAATCATTACCGTTATTTTGTTATTAATGATGTTCATTACCGGATATGCACAACGTATTGTTGTGTATAAACAGTTGGATGAGAGCTTAATTAAAGTATCTGCCAGCAGCGAATTGAATAAAGGAACTATTTGTTCCGTAGTTAATGGAGATGGAATGCAGGGGTGCTATCATGTGGCTAATAACCTGGGACATGGCATGTGGTTGTCTGAAGTTTCTAAAAAGCCAGTTCGTTACAATAAGTCTACTCATGAAGGAGTTGTCTGGTTTTTGTGTGATTTTGGTAAAAGTAGAAAATGTCCTGAAGTAGATTTGATTCAGATATGGAACTATAATCAGAATGAGCATACTCGGCGTGGACTCAATAAGGTATATATAGAGTACTCAGAGGATGGGAATAAATGGCAATTACTAAAGAATGGTGATTTGGAATATTATTTAATTCCTGAATCGGTAGGACGTAATCCTGGATCCGTGGATTTTTCTTTGGATACTAAAGGTATAAAAGCACGTTATATATGCTTTACGGCTGCGTTGGATGGAGAAGGTAATCATTATGATCGTAAGAATCCGGTTGTGATACAGGAAGCTGCTGATATGCATCAGAATGTGGATTACTATGGTTTGAGCGAAATTCGTTTTTATAAAAAAACAGTGGTTTCAGTACAATCATTGGGAAAGCTTGATGATATTTCTTTTGTGGCTGGGCAAGGCTATCTAAAGAGTGCTGAAGGTCCTAAACGAGAATTCTTATTACGTTTTAATACTCCATTGTATGCTGGGGCTACCTTAACGTGTCAATTAGGTGATAAAATATGGAATGCTGAAATAGAGGCTTCAAAGACTGGGGTGGATGAGTACAAAGGATATTTCCCTGCTGGATATATGGAAGAGACCTCTTCTTTGGAGATAAAGGTGAATAGCCGTCAAGGTTGTGTGAAACGTAAATATGAAGTGCCAGGAGCAAGAAAGTGGACTGTTTGCTTTTTTCCGCATTCTCATTTGGATATCGGATATACACATCGCCAGGATGATGTGATGAAACTTCAATGGCGTAATTTGGAACGCGCACTCGATTTAGCTGAGCGTACTAAAGAATATCCGGAAGGTTCACGTTACTGTTGGAATACGGAGGCTACATGGGCAGTTGCTGCATATTTGAAAAAATATGCAGCAACTGAAAAGGCTGAACGTTTGAAGCAGGCCATTCGCGATGGTATTATTAATGTTGATATGTCTTTGGGAAGTATTTTGACTGGGATTAGCCGACAAGAAGAATTGATGCATATTTTTGATGATGCACATTGGATTAGTGATGAAGTGGGAGTAGAGCTGAATACTGCAATGATGAGTGATGTGCCTGGGCAAGCTTGGGGATTGGTCACTGCAATGGCTAAGAATGGAGTGAAATATTATTCACCCGGACCAAATTATGTACCTTTTTATGGGAGGATAGGAAATGACCGTGCTGCTGCTTTACATGTCAGATGGGGTGATAGACCTTTTTATTGGCAATCTCAATCAGGTACTGATAAAGTACTTGTATGGCAGGCAGGGCGCGGTTACTCATGGTTTCATGGCTGGTTGGCTAACCGTATCGGAGTTTGTGGACTTGAGCCAATCTGGGACTATTTAACAGAATTAGAAACTGAGGAGTTTCCATATCAAACTTGTTATTTACGTTATACAGTTCATGGTGATAACGGCCCTCCCGATCAATCAATGTCTGATGTAATCCGTGAGTGGAATGAACGTTATGAGTCTCCTCAATTCCGTATATCAACTGCCCGTGAGTTCTTTATGAAATTCGAAGAACAATATGGCGCTGAATTACCCGTCTTTGCTGGTGACATGACTCCCACTTGGGAAGACGGAGCGGCTTCTACTGCTTGTGAGACAGCAATGAATCGTACTACTGCTGCACGCTTGGCACAGACTGAAACTATTTGGAGTATGCTTCATAAAACAGACGCTTTCCCAGATAAAGCTTTTAAAGAAGCATGGAAAAATGTGATACTGTTTTCTGAGCACACTTGGGGGGCTTCTGCTAGTGGAACTGACCCGCATTCTAAATTTACAAAAGATTTGTGGGAAGGGAAAAAAGCTTATGCTGATAATGCAAGTAATCAGTCTCAAATATTATATAAACAGGCTTTAAGCCCATTGCATGTCGACAAAGGTGGGGATTTTGTACATGTGCTGAATACAAATCTTTGGAATCGTACGGATGTAGTGTTTTTGGATTCAATGGTCAATTTGAATGAAAAAGAATTGATAACCAGGACTGGTGAAAAAGTAGAGACACAGCGTCTGTATGATGGCCGTTGGGCTTTTGTTGCTGAAAATATACCAGCACTTTCTTCTGAGGTATATCAAATCGTCTCGAAGAAAAAGAGTTCAAGACGTTTCGTTTCCATGATTGCAGAGAATAAAATATTAAATAATGGAATTGTACGCGTTGAAATTGATGAGGTGAAAGGTACAATTAGTTCTTTCAAAAGAGTTGGTGACTCTTATGAATATGCTTCGAATAGCGGTTTGAATGATTATTTATATACTGGAAGATATGCTTCTGACCCACAGGGAATCGAACAGATATTAAATATAAGAGTGTTGGATGATGGAGCGGTTGCTGCTACACTGCGTATAGAGTCTAAAGCTCCAGGATGTAATACTTTATGGCGTGATGTGACAGTTTACAAAGGGATAGATAGGGTAGATATTTGTAATACGTTGGATAAGCAGGATATTTTAGATTTTGAAAATGTGCGTTTTGTTTTTCCATTCAATATTCAGCAACCTGAAATTACAATGGATCTTGCCATGAGTGAAATTCATCCTGAGCGTGAGCAACTGGAGGGAGTAAACAAACATTATTATTCATTGCAAAACGGATTGGCTGTGGGAGATTTGGAGCATGCAGTCTGCCTGACCACCGTTGATGCGCCTTTTGTTGAACTGGGTTCGCCCTCAGGGCTTGATTATCGCCTGAATCCCCGTCATGGATATGGCTGGTGGCAGTCTGCCAAGATATCGCCGATTGTCTATTCATGGGTAATGACGAATACATGGAGGACTAATTATAAAGCATCACAAGGAGGCACAGCGAAGTTTCGCTATTCTTTGCAGCCTTGTAATCCGCTTGACCTGAAATTGAAACAGCGAGGAGCTGAACGTGAGATGGAATTGGTGGCTGTAGCCAGTCGTTCTTCTCAGAATATAGAGCAGTTGTTTCGGTTGAAAGGACGCCATCGTATTGCATTATCCAGTATCAAACCTGCTGACGATGGAAAGGGGTATATTGTCTGCCTGCACAATATGGGTAAGCAGAGTGTTTGTTCATCATTTGTTTGGGGTAGTATAAGGCCGCGTGAAGTAAGTGTATGTGATTATCGTCAGAAGGCCTTAAGACCTTTTAATGACGAGATGTTTTGGATGAAGCCTTATGAATATATCATGTTGAAAGTAATAATAGAATAATCATCAAATTGCAATTTTAAATTTAATAAGTATGAAAAAGTTAGTGGTACAGAATCTTTTAAAGGTTTGGTTGTGTGCAATGGTGTCGTTCATGACAGTGACGTTGTATGCACAAGGGAACTCTTTTAAGGTATCGGGTACAGTAAAGGACAACACCGGTGAGCTGGTGATTGGCGCGACTGTCATTGATACCAAGACAAAAAATGGATGTGTGACGGACGTTGATGGAAACTTTTCTTTAGAGGTGACGCCAAATTCGTCGATTAAAGTAAGTTTTATCGGATATAAGTCACAGACGATTGCCATCAAGGCAGAACAGAAGGTTTATAATGTCATCCTTCAAAGTGACAATGTTTTGATTGATGAACTGGTAGTGGTAGGCTATGGAGTGAAAAAGAAACAGACATTGACCGGTGCTGTGTCTGCCGTAAACACGAAGGACATTGTTTCTACAAAAAATGAAAGTTTACAGAATATGCTGACTGGTAAGATTGCCGGTTTACGTGTGGTTCAAAATTCAAGTGAGCCGGGAGCTTTCAATACATCGATGGATATCCGTGGACTGGGGAATCCACTGGTGATAATTGATGGTATTCCTCGCGATAATATGGCACGCGTTGATCCGGAAGATGTTGAGAGTATTTCTGTTTTGAAGGATGCCTCTGCTTCTATCTATGGTGTGCGTGCTGCCAATGGCGTGATTCTTATTACCACCAAAAAAGGTGCGCAAGGGAAACCGGAAATTAATTATTCGGGTAGCTTTACTTGGCAAATGCCTTCCAATTTCCCAGATTTGGTTACTTCACAAGAATGGATGACATTGGCTAATGAAAAGGGACGTCATAATGTAGATGGTGGGGGAGCTTCTTATTCTGATGAAGAAATAGCCGCTGCACAGACTACAGATTGGAAATCAGCAGTATTACGTGGTTCTGCGCCTCAGACACAACATTCCATCAATATTTCAGGTGGGACGGAACGTGTAAATTATTATGCGAGTGTTGGCTATCAAGCGCAACAAAGTTTCTTGCAGACAGATGATATGAATTACGATAAATGGACAATGCGTAGTAATCTTTCTGCCAATATTACTAAGAATCTGAAATTGGATGTTAATCTTTCAGGTTTGATGGATGAGCGTAATACACCGCATTATGGTGCTTATGATATTATTCGTGGTCTTTGGTTGATGCAGCCGATGGATCCCATTTATCAGGAGAATGGCGGTTTTACCCAGCCTTCAAACTCTACTTTGATGAATCCGGTGGCGATGATGGATAAGGATGTTGTAGGATATAAAACTTATAAGAGCAAATGGTTTCAGTCAAGTTTTTCATTGAGTTATGATGTACCTTGGGTAGAAGGATTGAAACTAAAGGGGTTATATAGTTACGATTATATAATGAATGATAATAAGGAGTTTGAAAATACTTGGAAATCATATCGAGATAATCAGGTATGGACGCGTAATGATCCTCCTAAAGTAGGTCGTACATTCTATTCAAAAGATAATACTTTATGGCAAGTACAAGCTAATTACTCTCGTGAGTTTAATGGGCATAATATTGATGCGATGCTGCTGTTTGAGGAATCGACTTATAAGGGGGATAACTTTAATGGTAAAAAGGAACTTTCTATTCCTATAGATCAAGTTTTTGCCGGAAATGCTGATAACCAGCAATTTGGACAGAGTACTGCTGCTTCTGCCTTGTTTGATAATGCCAATCAAGCATTGGTAGGGCGTGTAGCTTACGATTATAAGTCCAAATATCTTATTGAATTTGCTTTCCGTTATGAAGGTTCTTCAAAATTCCCTGCAAATTCACGTTGGGCTATGTTTCCTTCAGTGTCAGGGGGATGGCGTGTCTCTGAAGAAAAGTTTTGGAAAGAATCTTCTTTGAATTTCATTAATAACCTTAAAATACGTGCTTCTTGGGGTAAGATGGGTGACGATGGTGCTTTAGCGTATCAGTTCCTTAATGGTTATACGTATCCGGTAGGTGGGGCAGCATATGCGATGCCGGGTGGTGCCATTTTTGATGGCTCATTTGTCAATGCTTCTGCAACAAAGGGATTGGCTAATCAAAGCATCTCATGGATTGAAGCTAAAACTTTTGATATAGGTTTTGATTTGGAAGCATGGGATGGCCTATTGGGATTGACTGTTGATTATTTCCGACGTGATCGTGATGGATTACTGACCACTCGGGCAGCGAGTCTTCCGGGAGTAGTGGGAGCCGCATTGCCACAAGAGAATCTGAATGGAGATATGACCCGTGGATATGAAATAGAAATAAGCCACCGTAATACCATCAATGAGTTCAGTTATGAGATAAAAGGAAATTTTGCGTATGCCCGTTCAGAAAATAAACATGTGGAAGGTGCGCGGAAAGGTAATTCTTATTTGAATTGGAAACAAAATTCAAACGATCGTTTTACAGATCTTTGGTGGGGATATGGGGCCGGCGAACGTTTTACTTCATGGGATCAAATTTATTACAATTCTATTTATATAGGACGTGGTTCTGTACTCGGTGATTATAACTATGAGGATTGGAACGGTGATGGTTGGATTAATGAATTGGACGAACATCCTTTGACGAACACGGGAGACCGTCCTTTGATAAATTTCGGTTTGACGTTTAATGCAAGTTGGAAAGGTTTTGATGTAAGTCTGTTGTTGCAAGGAGCTGCCAAACGTCATATCTCTTATGATGAGTTGCTTTACAATCCATTGTGGGCTAATACAAATGCTTTGGATCAATTTATGGATCGTTGGCGTCCTGCTGATAGTCATGCAGATCCTTACGATCCGGCAACTAAATGGATTAGCGGTCATTATGCTTACACTGGTTCACTGCCGAACCGGAATTCAGAATTCAATATGCAAAATGCTGCTTATCTGCGTTTGAAAACAATTGAAGTGGGATATAGTCTTCCTAAATCATGGTTGACTAAAATTGGTGTACAAGGGCTGCGTGTTTATTTAAGCGGTTATAACTTGTTTACCATTACCGGATTGAAATATTGTGATCCTGAATTCCCGTCAGGAAATTATGGATATAACTATCCTTTAAATAAAACAGTTACTATTGGAGCAAATCTTAAATTTTAAATGAATATCAACATGAAAATTAAAAAATATATCTTCGCATTTGCATTATGCATGGGGTCATTGACTTCTTGTGTAGATCTGGACATCCCACCAATGAATATTGTTGGTGATAATGATATTTTTGGAAGTACGGCGGGGGTTACAAGCTATATGGCCCGTTTGTATAGTACGTTGCCTGTAGAAGACTTCCGCTATTCGCATGTAAACATGTTCTTTTCGGGAGGTTCTAATTTTGCGCAACCTTCTTGTTTGACTGGTGAAGCTATTAGCCGTGACACGAAGGGGGCAGAAGTTGAAACAGCAAACTATTGGGATGCTGCGTATGCCTTAATACGTGAAACGAACTATTTTATAGAAACACTTCCCAAATATGCTGATTCACATTCTGCTGCTGAAATTGAAAGTTTGTTGGGCGAAGCGTATTTCATTCGTGCTTATACTTATTTTGCATTAGTAAAGCGTTATGGTGGTGTACCTATTGTTAACACAGTAATTGATTATCCGGCTACAGTAAGCATTCCTGAAACACAATTGTTCCGTGATTCGGAAGAGGCTGTCTGGGATTTTATTTCCAGTGATTTGGACTACGCTATTGCGCATTTGTCTGCAAAGAACCAAAAAGGACGTGCCAATAAATATGCAGCTGCAGCTTTTAAATCGCGTACTATGCTTTATGCCGGAAGTATTGCCAAATATAATGATGTGAATGAAGTTTATAATGATGCGCGTATTTGCGGAATTCCAGCAAATCGTGCTGCCGATTATTTTAAACAGGCTTATGAAGCATCGAAGATTGTTGATGAAGGAGGTTATGCTCTTTACAAAGGGGACTGGGCAACTAATAATAAAGATGCACAATATACTAATTTCGTGAATATTTTCTTGAAAGATACGGAAGAGAATATTTTCGTGAAATATTTTGATTACCCGGACTGTGTACATTCATATGATTGTTTTGCACAGCCTACGCAAACCTCTACCGGTGGTAGCAACACAGAAATTTGTCCTACATTGGATTTTGTAGAAATGTTTGAAGGTTTTGAGAAAGATGCCGATGGGCATTTTGCCAACATGAACACGGAAGGTTATTATAAATTGTATGAAACAACAATGGAACCTTTCAAGAATGCCGAACCTCGTTTGCGTGCTACTGTATTGCTGCCGGGTGACGAGTTCAAGGGTGAATCCATTGAAATCCGTCGTGGTATTTGGGTTGGAGAAGGTGATAAAATTTCTCCTCTTCTTCCTTCAGAAGATACCTATGGCTTTTATGATGATTATAGTGCTTATGCTAACGATGCGACGAGTTTGCTGAAATTGGCCAGTCGCGAATCGCAAAATACGGATGCTAATGCAATTCAGTTAAAGGATGGTACAATGATGAAGCGTGCAGGGAAAAGTGGTACAGTGAAGAATCAGGAGATAGGCTGTACGGTTTCCGGTTTCCTTATTCGTAAGTATCTGAATCCTGAACAGAAGAATACAACTTGGAATCAGTCTGTTACAGATTGGATTGATATCCGTTATGCAGAAGTATTGCTCAATCGTGCCGAGGCGGCTATGGAACTTGCAGCTGCGGGTAGTGTTACCGATGATGCCGGTAAGAATTATGTAGAGGAGGCTTTCCGCTGTGTGAATCTTATTCGTGAACGTGCAGGTGCTACGTTGCTTGCTTCTTCTGCAGAAACTTCAATTGATGTAGTGCGTAAAGAGCTTGCTTTCGAAAATAAAACTTATTGGGATTTGAAGCGTTGGCGTATTATTGATGATGAGCAGTCTACACGCAGATATCGCACTCTGCAGCCATTCTTTGCAGCAGATGCCATGAAGTATTTCATGGATATCAAGGAGCAGGAATATGGATATACTTATACTTATGATACACGTAATTATTATCAGCAGATTCCGACTGGTGAAATCACCAAGAATCCGAACTGTAAACAAAATCCAGGTTATTAATTATAAGAAACGAAACATTCAATTATGAAAAAGTTAACATATATTTTGTTGTCCTTATGCTTATTGGTAAATTTTACCTCTTGCGATGTGGATAATTATGGAGAACCTGAAGAAACTTTCCGTGGTGCTTTTATTGATAAGGAAACCAAAGAACCTTTCCAAACAGCTATTGGTAATACCGGCATTCGTATCCGTATGATGGAGTATAGCTGGAGTGATACTCCGGAACCTTATGATTTTAATTGTATGCAGGATGGTACTTTCCAGAATACCAAAATATTTGCAGGCAATTATGGTATTATTCCTGAAGGTGCTTTTGTACCATTGGATGAAGAGATTATTGATATAAAAGGTACTGTAGAGAAAACTTATGAGATTGAGCCGCTGTTGCGCGTGAAATGGGTAGGCGAACCTCAGGTCAATGCAGATGGTACTGTGGAGGTGAAGGTTATAATTACTCGTGGTACAAATAATCCGGATTACCAACAACCGCTTACCGAAGCTTGGCTATTTGTGAGCGAAACGAGTTATGTCGGAGATTTCAGCTTCAGTCCGCGTTTTTCTACTCAGTTGTTAGGGGCAGCTTTAACCGATGTTTTAGGTAAAGAAATTACTATTAAGACAAAAGGACAATTCCCTGATTATTCGCGTAAATTCTTTTTGCGTGTAGGTGCTCGTACTACAAAAAGCTTTAGCGGTACCAATCGTTATAACTATACAACAATTAAAGAAATCACAACTATAGCACGTAATTAGTAATAATCTGGATGAGAGTGTATTGGAACCTTGATAAGCACATTGTTTGGTCTGGTTTTTTACACTCTCATCTCTTTTATAGATATTAATATGAAACAGTCCTTTTTTATTTTTATGGTAATTACCCTTATGTTACCTCAGTTCGTTTCTGCAAAAAGGGGGAAAAATAGTTCACAACTTACTGTTATTTCTTATAATATGCGGTATGGTACGGCAGAGGACGGTGTTAATGCATGGGAATTCAGAAAGCCAGCTACTATAAAAATGATTAAAAAGCATAAACCCGATATTTTGGGAGTTCAGGAAGCTTTGGATTTTCAGCTGGCGTTTATTCTTGAGAATTGCACGAACTATGAGGCTGTAGGTGTTGGACGCATTGATGGTAAGCACGACGGAGAGCATGCTTCAATAATGTATAATAAGAAAAAAATAGAATTGTTGGAGTGGGGTAATTTTTGGCTTTCTTCAACTCCTGAAATTCCTTCTATAGGATGGGATGCTGCATGTACCCGTACTGCTACATGGGCACTTTTGAAGGATAAAAAGACAATGGAGAAATTTTATTACGTTAATACTCATTTGGACCATGTCGGAAGAGTGGCACGGAAGGAAGGTCTGAATCTCATCTTAGAAAAGATACAGAAGATTAATCCTGATAATTTTCCATTAATTTTGACCGGAGATTTTAATATGGAGCATACAGATTCTTCCATACAAAAACTGAATGAAAAAATGATAGATGCTAGAACTTCTGCTAAAAAAACGGATTCTTTTGGTACTTTCAATGGATGGGGGACCCGTAGCTCCATTATAGATTATATTTATTATAAAGGGTTTAAAATGTGTACGGAATACGTTACAATTCGAGAAAAATATGCAGGAAAAACTTTTATTTCTGATCACTATCCGATTAAGGGGGTACTGAAGTTTTAATTATGTGAAAAATCATGATGTATTCTGGTTTTCTCACGATGTGTTTGCTAATGGAGGGTTGTTAGAATTATGGATGAGTCCGAAACCGAATAAAAAATGAGGGAAAGACAAGGAAATTCTTAATATGTCCCTACTGAATAGGTTGCTATTATGAAGAAAGGCGAAGAGGTGCAACTCCCTTCGCCTTTCTTCATAACAACTATGGCTTTTATTCTTACAGAATCCCTTGTGCCATCATAGCCTTCGCCACCTTCATAAATCCGGCCACATTGGCACCCTTCACGTAATTTACATAACCGTCGGCTTCTGTACCATATTGCACGCAAGCTTCGTGAATGTTCTTCATAATGCTCTTCAGTTTCTCGTCCACTTCCTCTGCACTCCAGCTCAACTTGATGGAGTTCTGAGTCATTTCGAGACCAGATACTGATACACCGCCAGCATTGGCTGCCTTACCCGGAGCATACAGAATCTTTGCATCCTGAAATACTTTGATGGCTTCCGGTGTAGAGGGCATGTTGGCGCCTTCGGATACTGCCATTACCCCATTAGCTATCAACTGACGGGCATGGTCGCCATTCAATTCATTCTGAGTGGCAGAAGGCAAAGCGATATCAGCCTTTTCGCCCCAAGGCTTGGCTCCTTCCACATATTTCACACCCGGATATTGTTCAGCATATTCGCGGATACGTCCACGATAGAGGTTTTTCAGTTCCATGATGTAATCCAACTTTTCGCGGTCAATGCCGTCCGGATCGTATACATAACCGTCAGAATCAGACATGGTCAATACCTTACCACCCAATTCCAATACTTTCTCGGCCGTATATTGAGCTACGTTACCGGAACCGGAAATCAGACAAGTTTTGCCTTTCAGGTCAGTACCCTTAGTCTTCAACATTTCCATCAAGAAGTAGATGTTACCGTAGCCGGTAGCTTCCGGACGAATCAGCGAACCGCCGAACTCACGGCCCTTACCGGTGAAAGTACCCGTAAATTCATGAGCCAGCTTCTTATACATACCGAACATGAAACCTACTTCGCGACCACCTACACCGATATCACCGGCAGGTACGTCTGTTTCAGGGCCGATATGACGCCACAACTCCAGCATGAAAGCCTGAACGAAACGCATAACCTCAGCATTCGACTTGCCGCGCGGAGAGAAGTCCGAACCGCCTTTACCGCCACCCATGGGCAGAGTTGTCAATGAGTTTTTAAATGTCTGCTCGAAAGCAAGGAATTTCAGGATGCTCAGGTTTACAGAAGCGTGGAAACGAACACCGCCTTTATAAGGGCCGATAGCGTTGTTGTGCTGCACACGATAGCCCATGTTGGTTTGTACGTTACCTTTATCGTCTACCCAAGTAACACGGAATTGGTAAACGCGATCGGGGATGCAAAGACGTTCAATCAGATTGGCTTTGTCAAACTCCGGATGCTTGTTATACTCTTCTTCAATCGTAGAAAGAACTTCTTCTACTGCTTGATGATACTCCGGTTCGTTGGGGAACCGTCTTTTCAGGTCTTCTAATACCTTAGCTGCATTCATAATCTATTTCTTTTATTGGTTGCTACTATATGTTACCTAAAACAATTCGATTTTCGGTTTGTTTCCTTTTCCTCTCATTGCGGTTGCAAAAGTACACATAAAAATGAAACGAGCAAACATTTTATAAAGAAAATGCGGTATAAAACAACAATTTTATTGTTTTATACCGCAAAATGGAATAAAAAGATATTATTTATCCTCTTTTTAGAGACTTTATGACGGGAATAAACACTAAAGCCGCCGAAATGGCAAGCGTTAGGATAATTGGACCGTCAATTCGTTCGACAGATATCAAAACAATGTAGCAAAGTGCTGCCCAAAGCAGCACAATGCAAACTATTTGGAATTTTGATAACGGTCGTCTCATTTGGCAGCCTTCTTTTTGTCTACGATAGCATCGATAACTGCTACTGCAGTGATGTTAACGATATCGCGCACGGAGCTCTCAAAATCGGTAAAGTGGATAGGCTTGTTCAATCCCATTTGGATAGGACCAATCAGTTCGGAGTCCGTATCCATCGCCTGCAACAGCTTGTAAGCAGAGTTTGCAGAACTCAAGTTCGGGAAAATCAGTGTGTTTACGTCTTTTCCTTTCAGGCGTGTAAACGGGTACTTGGCATCACGCATTTCGCGGTTCATGGCGAAATTCACCTGCATTTCTCCGTCAATGGCAAGGTCAGGATAGTTTTGTTGCATATAATCCACTGCTTCGTGTACACTTACCGGACTTCCTTCCTTATCCGCACCGAAGTTGGAGTAACTCAACATGGCCATTACCGGTGTATGATTAAAGAAGCGGACGGTATATTCCGATAGCTTGGCAATATCGATTAGCGTTTCGGCATTGGGATGACGGTTAATCAGCGTATCGGCCAGGAAGTATGTACCTTTTTTGGAGTTCAGGATATGCATGGTGCCGAAATGCTTGTATTCCGGACGGATGCCGATGACTTCCTTGGCAACCTTGATGGTATTGCTGTATTTGGTGTAAAGGCCTGTGATGAAAGCGTCTGCTTCACCCGTCTCCACCATCATCATACCAAAGTAGTTACGTTCGAACATTTTGTCGTTGGCTTCTTCGTAAGTGACGCCTTCGCGGGCACGTTTTTCAGATAGAATGCGGGCATAGCGTTCACGGCGCGGCGCTTCATCCGGATGACGCAGATTTACTATCTCGATACCTTCAAGGCTAAGGTCGAGTTCTTTTGCCAGCTTCTCGATGGCTTCGTCGTTGCCCAATATAATAGGATGGCAGATACCTTCAGCCTTGGCTTCCACAGCAGCTTTCAGCATATTGGGGTGGATGCCTTCGGCAAATACCACACGTTGTGGGTTGCGGCGGGCGGTGTCGTAGAGTTGGCGGGTCAGTTTGCTTTCGTAACCCATCAGCTCGCGCAGTTGCAGGCGGTAGGCATCCCAGTCTTCGATGTCTTTGCGGGCTACACCGCTTTCCATGGCAGCTTTGGCCACAGCGCAGGACACTTCGGTGATGAGGCGCGGGTCAACCGGTTTCGGGATGAAGTATTCGGGACCGAAGGTGAAGTTGTTTACGTGGTATGCCTCGTTCACCACATCGGGCACGGGCTGCTTGGCAAGGTTGGCAATGGCGTGCACGGCAGCAATTTTCATGGCTTCGTTGATGGCTTTTGCCTGCGTGTCGAGGGCACCGCGGAAGATGTAGGGGAAACCGATTACATTATTAATCTGGTTAGGATAGTCGGAACGACCGGTGGACATCAGTACGTCCGGACGTGCCGCCATGGCGTCTTCGTAAGAGATTTCCGGAGTAGGGTTGGCAAGGGCAAACACGATGGGATGGTCTGCCATGCTGCGAACCATGTCCTGGGTCAACACATTACCTTTTGACAGTCCAAGGAATACATCGGCACCTTTGATGGCTTCTGCCAGTGTATGTACGTCGCGACGGTCGGTGGCAAAGTAACGTTTCTGCTCGGTCAGATTCTCGCGATCGCTGGTAATGACTCCCTTACTATCCAGCATTAGGATATTTTCACGGCGTGCGCCGAGCGCTTCATACAGTTTGGTGCATGAGGTGGCGGAAGCCCCGGCACCGTTTACGACGATTTTCACTTCCTCTATCTTCTTGCCTGCCACTTCCAGGGCGTTCAGCAATCCTGCGCTGGAGATGATGGCGGTGCCGTGCTGGTCGTCGTGCATCACGGGGATGTCCAATTCCTCTTTCAGGCGGCGTTCTATTTCGAAACATTCGGGTGCTTTGATGTCTTCCAAGTTGATACCTCCGAATGTTGGGGCAATAGCCTTGACAGCTTCGATGAACTTGTCGGGGTCTTTTTCATTTACTTCGATGTCGAATACGTCGATACCGGCATAAATTTTGAACAACAGACCTTTACCCTCCATGACGGGTTTGCCGCTGAGGGCGCCAATATCGCCCAGGCCGAGCACGGCGGTTCCGTTGGAGATGACAGCTACCAGATTGCCTTTTGCTGTATATTTATATGCATCTTGCGGGTTTTTCTCAATTTCGAGGCACGGTTCTGCAACGCCCGGAGAGTAGGCGAGAGAAAGATCGGTTTGTGTACTGTAAGGCTTGGTGGGTACTACTTCAATCTTACCCGGTTTGCCTTGCGAATGGTAGAGCAAGGCTGCTTCTTTGGTTATTTTAGCCATGGTAGAATAGTTAAATTGGTTATAATTTGGCTGCAAATGTAGGTATAAAAGTTCTAAATTGTAGCTCGCTGTCAATAAAATCTATTACTTTTATCAGTTAATTAGCTTAAAATGCTTATTTTTGGCATCAGATTTTAGAGATTACCCCCATTTATTAACTTAACATATGAGTTGCATGAGAATTTTGAAACTTCCTCTGGCAGGATTATTATTTTGTGTAATGGCACTATTTGCTGGATGTAAAACGAGTAATGAACCTAAGGCACCGGTTGCTCTGACCTGGGAAATGGGTGCAAGTGACATCGAACCCGGATATTATGAGAATACCTTTATTCTCAAGAATATCTCTCAAAAACCTCTAAAAAAGAACTGGACGATTTACTATTCACAGCTTCCCCGAGGGGTGAAGCAGGAAGGAGCCTCTGAAGTGAAGGTAGAGGTAGTGAACGGTAATTTTTTCAAAATGTATCCGACAGACGAATTTGCTTCGCTGGCTCCCGGTGATTCCATGCGGATTACTTTCCTTTGCACTTACAAGCTGGACCGGAACTCCCATGTACCGGAAGGAATTTATTGGGTGGAGACTGTGGATGGTAAAGAGGGCAGTCCGTTGCCCGTGGCTTTGAAGGCGCTGCCGCTTCCTTCTCCCGAGTCAATGAGCGGCTATCCGGATGCGACTAAGATTTATGAATCCAATTTTCGCTTGGGTGGTGCTCCTACTTTGGTGCAGTCAGACATTCTTCCGTCTGTAAAGAAAGCGGTAGCCATTGAAGGCGATAATGTCGTATTGGAAGGTAAGGTAGCTTTGGTATTTCCGGAGAACTTTGCCGGTGAAGCCAAGTTGTTGAAAGAGAAACTGACAGGTTTGTATGGTTTGGAAGTTGTCGGAAATGCTTCCGTGAAGATTGTGCTGGAAGAACTGCTTGATAGGAAGGAGGCCGTAAATGATGAATATTATACTATCAATATAGGTGACAACCTGATAAAAATCAGTGCTGCCACTCCTCATGGCATCTTTAATGGTACACAGACACTTTTGTCAATGTTGAAGGATAAGCAGACACCTTATTTGCTGGAGGCAGTCTCCATCCGGGATTATCCGGACTTGGCATATCGTGGACAAATGATAGATATTGCTCGTAATTTCACCGCTCCGGAGAACTTGAAGAAACTGGTGGATATTTTTGCATCTTATAAATTGAATGTCCTGCATTTCCATTTTTGTGATGATGAAGCCTGGCGTTTGGAGATTCCCGGTTTGGAGGAACTGACTGCTGTGGGTAGCCGTCGCGGACATACCACTGACGAAAGCCAGTGCCTCTACCCATGTTATGACGGTGGCTATGACCCTGATGCAAAGACTGTAGGCAATGGATATTATAGCCGCGAGGAATTTATTGATTTGCTGAAGTATGCTGCCGAAAGACATGTCCGCATTGTTCCGGAAATAGAATCTCCGGGGCATGCCCGCGCTGCCATTGTCTCCATGAAGGCACGCTATAACAAATATTTTGAAACTGATCCGGGAAAAGCTACAGAATATATGTTGAGTGAACCGGAAGATACTTCACGTTATGTTTCTGTACAATATTATACGGACAATGTGATGAATGTCGCCTTGCCTTCTACCTACCGTTTTATGGAGAAGGTGATTCAGGAACTTAATGCGATGTATCAGGAAGCCGGTCTTTCATTGTTTACAGTGCATTTAGGTGGTGACGAAGTGCCTCGCGGCGTGTGGATGGGCTCCCCGAAATGTCAGGAACTGATGAAGAAAAAAGGCATGACGAAAGCTCATGATTTGTCGGAGTATTTCATTACGCAAATGGCAGATGTGATGCAGAAGAACGGACTGAAATTCAGTGGTTGGCAGGAAGTTGCTTTGGGGCATACCGAAGAGGCTCATCAACAGTTGAGGGGCCAGGCTGCCGGTGTGTATTGCTGGAATACTGTACCGGGCTCTGATGAAGTGGTTTATCAGACAGCCAATAACGGTTACCCGGTCATCCTTTGTAACGTGGGCAATTTCTATATGGATATGGCTTACAATGGTCATCCGGACGAGCGTGGACTCGATTGGGGAGGTTATGTGGATGAGTCTGTCTCTTTCTCTATGCTTCCTTTCAGCATTTATCGTTCGCTGCGTGTGGATATGGCAGGCAATCCCATTGATTTGAATAATGCGGAAAAGGGGAAGACTGCTTTGACAGAGATAGGCAAGAAGCATATTATGGGTGTACAAGGGCAATTGTTTGCCGAAACTATCCGTAGTTTTGATGGCGTGGAATATCTTCTCTTCCCGAAAATCTTAGGGCTGGCAGAACGTGGCTGGAATGCTCATCCGGTATGGGAAAACCTGTCCGGCGTGCGGGAGCAGCAGGCTTTCAATCAGGCTTTGGCACTTTATTATGAGAAAATCAGCAAGAGTGAAATGCCTTATTGGGCAAAGAATGGGATTAACTTCCGCTTGCCTCAGCCGGGATTATTGGTAAAAGATGGAAATCTGTATGCTAATGTGGCCATTGATGGTGCTGAAGTACGTTACACAACTGATGGTTCGGAACCTACTGCCCAGTCAACCTTATGGAAAGAACCGGTGAAGTGTGGTTCCCTGGTAGTGAAAGCAAAGACCTTCTACCAAGGCAAGGAAAGTTTGACGATTATATTGAATGTTGAGTAATAGAGAATATTGAAATGAAAAGGGAGTGCATTGTCCGAAAATGCACTCCCTTTTGTTTATTCCTTTAGGCGTTCAGCGCTTGTTCGATGTCGGCAATAATATCCTCTGCATTCTCTATACCTACCGAGAAGCGAATCAGGTCGGGGCGTACACCTGCCTCCATCAGCTGCTCGTCTGTCAACTGGCGGTGTGTATGGCTGGCTGGGTGCAGCACGCAAGTACGTGCATCGGCCACATGAGTCACGATGGCCGCCAGTTTCAGTGAATCCATAAACTTGATAGACTCTTCCCGTCCGCCCTTCAAGCCGAAGGTGACAACGCCGCAAGAGCCGTTCGGCATGTACTTCTGTGCCTGCTCGTAGTATTTGTCGCCCGGCAGACCACAATAATTCACCCAAGCCACTTTATCGTTCTGGGCAAGATACTCGGCTACCGCTTGTGCATTCTTGCAATGTTGGGGCATACGCAGGTGCAGTGTTTCCAGACCCAGGTTCAGTAGGAATGCGTTTTGTGGAGACTGGATGCTGCCCAGGTCGCGCATCAGTTGGGCTGTAGCCTTGGTGATGTAAGCCATTTTGCCGAAGGCTTTCGTATAAGTCAGTCCGTGGTAAGACTCGTCCGGTGTGCACAGTCCGGGGAATTTGTCGGCGTGTGCATCCCAATCGAAGTTACCGCTGTCTACAATGGCTCCACCTACACTGGTGGCATGTCCGTCCATGTATTTGGTAGTAGAGTGTACTACGATGTCGGCACCCCACTCAAACGGGCGGCAGTTGATAGGGGTAGGGAAGGTGTTGTCCACAATCAAGGGCACGCCGTGGCTGTGGGCAATGCGTGCAAACTTCTCTATATCGAGCACTTCGAGCGTAGGGTTGGAGATGGTTTCGCCGAATAGGGCCTTGGTATTGGGGCGGAAAGCAGCGGAAATTTCTTTCTCGCTGGCATCTGGGTTGACGAAAGTGACGTCGATGCCCAATTTCTTCAAAGTCACTCCGAAGAGGTTGAATGTTCCGCCATAGATGGTAGAGGAGCAAACAAAATGGTCTCCTGCCTGGCAGATATTGAAAATGGCATAGAAGTTGGCTGCTTGTCCGCTGGATGTCAGCATAGCGGCCACACCACCTTCGAGGGCGGCAATCTTGGCGGCTACTGCATCGTTCGTAGGGTTCTGCAGGCGGGTATAGAAATAGCCGCTGTCTTCAAGGTCGAACAAGCGTGCCATCTGTTCGCTGGTATCATATTTGAAAGTTGTACTTTGATAGATGGGGAGTACACGGGGCTCGCCCTTTTTAGGAGTCCATCCGGCTTGTACGCACAGCGTCTCCGGCTTGAATTGCTTTGCCATAATGTTATCTGTTTTAAAAGTTTCTTATCTATTATCGCGTAAGTTGTCGCAAAAGTAGGGAAAAAATTATAATTTTGTGCTTAAGTATGGTAAAATGCTATAAATTAGCGGCTGGAAATTTGTAGCGAACCGAATAAATGATGAATAATTGGAATATGAAACGCATATTTTGTTTACTGACCATCCTCTTTTGTACTTTGTTTGCTTTTAATGCTTCGGCTCAGGAAGAGCGGGATAGTCCGAGACGTGGAGAAGGAATCTCTGTTTTCCTGGAACGTAACAAGCGCCCGGGGAGAGCCTATTATAAGGAGTTTTTGGAGCTGAACAAGAAACTTCTTAAAGGGAAGGAGGAATTGCGGCTGGGAGTGAAGTATGTACTGCCCCCATTATCAAAGCCGGTTGGCAATGGGAAGAAGACAATCAATGAACCTTTGTTCGGGAAAGCGCTTGCCAGTGTAAAAGTGACATCCAACCGTTTGCAGGGCGCTTGTTTTTATGTAGTGAGCGGGCATGGAGGCCCCGACCCCGGAGCTATCGGCAGAATCGGCAAAATAGAACTGCATGAAGATGAGTATGCGTATGATGTGGCTTTGCGCCTTGCCCGTAACTTGATGCAAGAGGGGGCGGAAGTCCGTATCATTATCCAGGATGCTAAAGACGGAATCCGTGATGACAAGTACCTTTCCAACAGCAAACGTGAGACGTGCATGGGAGCTCCCATACCCTTGAACCAAGTGGCACGTCTCCGGCAACGTTGCGCCAAAATCAATGAGTTTTACAAGAAGGACCGCAAGAACTATAAATATTGCCGTGCCATTTTTCTTCATGTGGACAGTCGCAGTAAGAGCCATCAGACCGATGTGTTCTTTTACCACTCTAAAAGCAAGCCCGACAGCAAGCGTCTGGCTAAGACCATGAAGAAAACTTTCGAATCGAAATATGACAAGCACCAGCCCAACCGTGGGTTTACCGGAACTGTCAGCGCACGCAATCTTTATGTGTTAGCCAATACTTCTCCCGCTTCCGTATTCGTGGAATTGGGAAATATCCAGAACACTTTTGACCAGCGCCGTTTTGTAATCAGTTCGAACCGCCAGGCCTTGGCCAAGTGGATGATGGAGGGTTTCATCACGGATTATAAAAAGGCGAAATAAGGACAATCAACTCTCACTCTCCTTTTTCTTTTCGTGTACCACCACGACTGTAACGGCCGTTATTATCAGCGCCATGCCGATGGCGCTGGCCGGTGTGAAGCTTTCATTGAATATCAGGCAACCGATAACTACGGCTGTCAGAGGTTCCAAGGCCCCGAAAATGGAAGTCAGTGTAGGCCCTATGTATTTAATGGCTTTTACCAGGGTGATGTTGGATATAGCTGTTGCCGGCAGCGCCAGTCCGAGAATATTCAGCCATGTGTAGGTATCATTGGCCAGCCGGATGCCTCCGGTCAGATATCCTCCTATAATAAAGAACAAGGCTCCCAGCCCCATTACGTAGCATGTCAATGCAGTGGAGGGAATCTGCACGGCACGGCTCTTCCTTACTCCTACGATATATCCTCCATAAAAGAATACGGACAGACCGGCAGCAATCAGCCCGATGGTCGTGTTTCCTCCTTCAAAGTCTATTTTGCCGGATGACAAAAGTCCAGCTCCGCTTAGTGACACCAACACGGCAAACAGAATGGCGAATGACCTCTTTTCTCCGAAAAAGCCCATCATGGCCAGTGCCACGGCCAGCGGATACATGAAATGAATGGTGGATGCCACTCCGCTGGATATGTTCTGATAGGCGATGACCAGACTGAAGGAGGTAGCTGCTCGGAGCAGGCTGAGGATGAACACCGTTCCCCAGTCTTTCCTGCTGATGCGGAATGTCTCGCCCAGCATAATGCCGAAAACGACCAAGGTAAGTGAAGCTATTCCCCATCGGTAGGCCAATACTTCGAAAGAGGAGAAGCCCGCAAGGAGTAATGAAATGGTGAAGAAAGGAGCCAGCCCGAAGGTGGCAGAGGAGAGAGCCGCATATATAAACCCTTTTATGGAAACATTTTGCATTTTTTATCTTGATTTTAATGGAGATTTTAAAATTATCTGTTTGCGTCAATTGCTTGATTCGCATTGCGTCGTGCAAAATTAATGAATAAAAACAAGCATACAGACAAGGGAGTGTCCCTTTTTTACAATACAGTATAGATATGGGTATCTAATATAGTATCGACCGGCTTGCCTGATATTTATTCGTTCCATCATGAGGTAAAAATCATTCCACCGCGGAGTAAAAATCGTTCCACCATGGTGGAACGATTTTTACTCCATGGAGGAACGAATACTTGTTCGCTGTCCGGCTCCTAAACTCTTCCGGGGAGAAAGTCTGATAGCTCCGGCAGAACAGTTTGCCTACTCTACCGGAATATAAATCTCTGTCAACAGTTCCTCCGGCGCCGTATCTGCGGGGTTGTTCAGGTAACGTTCCGCACTGGACTCATCCCGTAAGCTACATTCCATTTCGGGGATATACTTCCCGTAGATGGTATCGTATACGGCCTGCAGATGTTCGTATGGACCTTTGTATAGGAATATGGTATAGCGGCCTGCCGCGAGCTGTTTAAATCCTATGTCTCCTTTGGCCGTTGCAAATGAGGGTAGGACCATACATACATCGGTACGCAGCTTTTCAGCGGGTGTCACTTTGGGGTCATCGTGATAGATACAGTAGGGCATCACTTCTCCCATAGGCAGTTTTTCTTCCTGGATGAACTGGCAAAGGCGCATCCATGCGCTGCAATAGTCGTTCAGTTTATAGTCGCCAAAGAGGCGGAGGTAAATTACATTTCGGGCAGGAACTTCTTTGATTTCGTGTTTCAGTTCCAGTTCCGGACGAATAATGGCTGGTTTCATAATTACAAAGTTTTTATTGTTACGGTATTCTAATGGTGAAATGCCGTAGAACTGCTTGAATACTTTCGACAGTGACGAAGGCGAAGAGTAGCCTATACGGTAGGCTATGTCCGCTATCGGCATGTCCGAGTAACGAAGCAACCGGGCAGCGGCTTCGGTACGCGTCCGGACAATGAACGTACCGACGGGTTCACCCAGGAAAGCTTTCATGATGCGGTGGAAGTAGAAGGGAGAGAAATGGGAAATCCTGGCCAAAGATTTCAGGTCAATTTCTTCTCCGAGGTGCAGATTTATATAATCCACTACTGCGTTCACGCACTTTTGGTATTCCTCCTGGGTTGTCTTTTTCTGTTGCATGGTTCTATTGGGCTTTTTCATGTTGCAAAAATAGGAGGAAAAGAAATAGGTTACTTGTCCGATGTTGCTATAAATGCAATATCTTTAAATAAGATAAGCTATATCCCGGCACAACTTTTTCGTGCAAGCATGAAAGTTTTGCATTCGATTTGCAATATCTTTGCATTTCAGATGAAAAAACAAATGCTTGCAGATGACCGAGGAGATTAAAAGACAACTTTGGGAGTGGGCGGCGGCCTATCATTGCGCCGGCTTCATTCAGAACGACCCCGTACAGTTTCCACATCGCTATGAACGGAAGCAGGATATTGAAATCAGTGGGCTGCTGACTGCCATCATGAGTTTCGGCAACCGTAAGCAGATATTGAAAAAGGCTGATGAGTTGCATAGGTTGATGGGGGTATCACCTCATCAATACGTGTTGTCCTGCCGATGGAAGAATGACTTCCCTGCTACGGACAGAAGCAGTTTTTACCGAATGCTTTCTTATGCTGACTTTCATTCCTATTTCAGGCGTTTGCATGCTGCCTATTCTGCTTTTGACAGTCTGGAGGATGCCTTATGTACGTATGCAGGTAATCCGATGGAAAGGTTATGCGCATTTTTGGAAGTCTCGGCAAAGAGCCCCCAGAAGAAACTGAACATGTTTCTGCGCTGGATGATAAGGAAAGGTCCGGAAGTGGATTTTGGTATTTGGGAGAGATTTGATTGCAGGGACCTGATTGTGCCTTTGGACACGCATGTCTGCCGTGTGGCCTATGCTTTGGGACTCACCGAGACAGAAACATTTTCTTTGAAGAATGCCCGCCGGATTACTGAAGCTCTGGCAGAGGCCTTTCCGGACGACCCGTGCCTGGGGGACTTTGCTTTGTTTGGAAGCGGAGTTAGCGGAGTATTGTAGCGTGTTACCAGTCTATTTCTTGTATCCCTCTGCTCCGTAAGAAATCGTTGGCTTTACTGAAGTGCCTGCAACCGAAGAATCCGTATTCGGCAGAACGTGGGGACGGATGGACGGTAGTCAGAATCAAGTGTCTGCTGCTATTGATTAAAGCGGCTTTTTCTTTGGCGTACGCTCCCCAAAGCATGAATACAAGATTCTCCCGTTCTTCACTCAGTTTCTTGATAACAGCGTCTGTGAAGATTTCCCATCCCATGTTCCGGTGCGAGCCGGTTTCGTGGGCACGTACTGTGAGGACGGAATTCATAGGAAACACGCCTTGCGCTACCCAACGGTCCAGATTTCCGGAAGTCGGAATGGGCTTTCCCAAGTCCTGATGTATTTCCTTGAATATGTTTGCCAGAGAACCGGGAATGGCTATTCCTTTCGGTACGGAAAAGCAGACTCCATAATACTGACCGGGATTAGGATAAGGGTCTTGTCCGAGTATGACGACTTTCACTTTCTCGAACGGGCAAGAGTTGAAGACGTGGAAAATTTGATGGCCGGGAGGTAGCACGTTGGCATGTCCATACTCACTTTTTACAAATGCTACCAGCTTCTCAAAATAAGGTTTGTCAAACTCCTCTTGCAGGCGTTTTCTCCAGCTTTCTTCTATTTTTACGTTCATAAGAGTCTTGCAGTTACATATGAATAGGAAACGATGTTGCAAAAATACAAATAATCCGGATGAGGCAGATGCATTTACGAGTATAAAGAATGTTTTAATTATCGTATGAAACGATAGTTATTTTGAGTAAGTTTATTACTTTTGTGGTGCAATGCCGGACACTAAGCATAAAGCCGTCATTGTTGAGGTTGAACTGATTGGTAAAATAAAGGAATGGAAAATTTTCATCGTATGGATGCTTGTCCGGTACGGGATGTACTGAGCAGGTTGGGAGACAAATGGACAATGCTTGTGCTGGTCACACTGAAAGCGAATGGAACGATGCGCTTTTGCGATATACAGAAAACCATAGGGGATATTTCCCAGCGGATGCTGACGGTTACATTGCGCTCATTGGAGACGGACGGGCTGATTGTCAGGAAAGTCTATGCGGAAGTTCCTCCTCGTGTGGAGTATAACCTTACAGAAACCGGATGTAGCCTGATGCCGCATATCGAATCTTTGGTAGGATGGGCATTGGAGCATATGAATGATATTTTGAATCGGCGCAGTCTGCAGAACTGATGGGTCGATATGCAAAGAGGGTGTGTCGAAACTGGTATTCACCACAGATTACACAGATTTGCACAGATAAGTATCTTTGACTATCAGTAGATTAAGCTCATTCTGTGTTAATCCGTGTAATCTGTGGTGAATTTTGACACACCCCTTCAGAAGTTTCCAAGTGCTTGTTTTATTTCTTAGCATCGGCAAAATTGTGAACCTTGTTTTTCAGATTGTCAGCTTTCTCTGCGGCCTCATGGGCCTCATGGGCCATCTTGTCTGCTACTTTGGTGCCAACGTGCAATGCTTCTTCTTCAGCAGTGTTAATGAACTCCTTGGCTTCGCCACTTGCTTTGTGGATGGCACGGCATATGGCATCTTCCAGCTTTTTAGCTTTCTCCGTACGGGAGAAGTGGTAGGCCAATGCACCGGCAACCGAACCTATTCCCAGTCCAATCCAGAAATTAGAATCTTTACATTTCATAATCAAGTCAGTTTTTAATAGTTAAAGTTAGAATCAATTCTGATGAGACAACATACTTGCCAAAGATTGGTTCATCCGGCGGGAAAGGAATTAATAACAATTTACTTTTGTTGGTGGAGATATTTATTCTGCTTAAATTTGCGATGCACTTAAAATTTATACAAGTATGATTAGATTAAATGTTTTTATTCAGGTAAGTGCGGAGAACCGTGCCGCAGTATTGGAATCTGCCAAAGAACTGGTTGCATATTCCTTGAAGGACAATGGATGCATTGCTTATGATGTGTTTGAGAGCGCCACTCGCAGCGATGTTCTTATGATTTGTGAAACATGGAAAGATGCAGAGTCATTGTCTGCCCATGAAAAAGCAGACCATTTTGTGGCCCTGGTGCCCAAAATCCAGGGGCTGGCTGCCATGAAGTTGGAAAAATTCGAGTTCTGAATCAGTAATTTGAGGTAGTAAGGGGTTGTGTGATCATGCGTAAATAAGTATATTTGTGCATTCTTAATATACATATTTATGCTGATTACCCTTATTATCCTTGTTCTCTCCGCTGCCTTTTTTGTAGCAGGCAAAGTCCGTTCGGACATTGTGGCGCTTTGTGCGCTGATTGGTTTATTGATATTTCAGATTCTTACTCCTGAAGAGGCCCTTTCCGGCTTCTCCAACTCGGTGGTGATTATGATGGTGGGCTTGTTCGTTGTGGGCGGCGCCATTTTTCAGACCGGGCTGGCTAAAATGATAAGTTCGCGCATTTTAAAGCTGGCAGGCAAAAGCGAGCTGAAACTCTTCTTGCTGGTTATGCTGGTTACCTCTGCCATTGGTGCTTTTGTGAGCAATACGGGAACGGTGGCTTTGATGCTGCCTATCGTGGTGAGCTTGGCACTGAGTGCCGGAATGAATCCTAGCCGTCTATTGATGCCTTTGGCTTTTGCCAGCAGCATGGGCGGTATGATGACACTTATCGGTACGCCTCCTAACTTGGTCATTCAGAATACATTGACGGGAGCGGGCTTTGAACCGCTGTCTTTCTTCTCCTTTTTGCCGGTGGGCATTGTGTGCGTGATAGTGGGAACTTTGGTTTTAATGCCTCTGACCAAATGGTTTCTCTCCAAGAAAGGTAAAAAGAATGACGGAACATTGTCGGGCAAATCATTGGACCAACTGGTACAGGAGTACGGACTTTCCAGCAATCTGTTCCGTTTGAGGGCTGTCAATGACTCCCGTCTGATAGGAAAAACCATCATAGACCTGGATGTACGCCGCAAGTATGGTCTGAATATCATTGAAGTACGGCGTGTAGACTCTTCCCAACATAGATTCCTGAAAACCATTACCCAGAAATTGGCATCGCCCGATACGACCATTTGGGTGGGCGACGTGCTTTACATTACGGGAGAGGTGTCGAACGTAAATCGTTTTGCTGAAGACTTTTTAATGGAAATGCTCGACGGGCATACCACTGAAGAAGCCTCCAAAGCCGACAAGTCCCTTGACTTTTATGACATCGGAATCGCCGAAATCGTGTTGATGCCCTCTTCCAATATTGTGAACCGGACGGTGAAGGAAGCGGGGTTCCGTGATAAATTTAATGTAAATGTATTGGGCATCCGTCGTAAGAAGGAATATATATTACGTGAATTGGGACGTGAGCGTATGCATAGTGGCGATGTTTTGCTGGTGCAGGGTGCGTGGCAGGACATCGCACGGATAAGCAGGGAAGATTCCGATTGGGTGGTATTGGGGCAGCCTTTGGCAGAAGCCGCCAAAGTGACGCTGGATTATAAAGCGCCCATAGCTGCCGCTATCATGGTGCTGATGGTTGCCATGATGGTCTTCGACTTTATTCCCGTGGCCCCGGTGACAGCGGTGATGATTGCCGGCTTGCTGATGGTGCTGACGGGATGTTTCAGGAATGTGGAAGCCGCCTATAAAACGATAAACTGGGAAACGATTGTGCTCTTTGCAGCCATGCTCCCCATGTCTCTTGCACTCGAAAAAACCGGTGCCTCGGAATATATATCCAACAGTCTTGTGAGCGGATTGGGCAGTTATGGTCCTATTGTGTTGATGGCAGGTATCTATTTCACCACTTCATTGATGACCATGTTCATCAGCAATACGGTGACGGCAGTGCTGATGGCCCCTATTGCTCTTCAAAGTGCGATTCAGATTGGAGTAAGTCCCGTTCCGTTCTTGTTTGCCGTGACGGTTGCGGCAAGCATGTGTTTCGCTTCTCCGTTCTCTACACCGCCCAATGCACTGGTGATGCCGGCAGGACAATATACATTCATGGATTATATAAAAGTGGGGCTCCCGTTGCAGATTATTATGGGAGTGGTGATGGTATTTGTGTTGCCGTTGCTGTTTCCTTTTTAGATATATTCTTATTAATTGGAAAAAACACACTTATTGGTTGAGTGTAAAGAGGAGATTGTACGTATTAAAAGGAAAAAAGATAGATACTATGAAAAAGATTCTTTTATTAATGGCAATTTTCTTTTCTGTATTATTGCAGGCACAGCTCAACACTCTGTCTATGAATCTTCCCCAAGGGCATCCGCGTTATCTGACTGATGCCGGTGGAAAAGAGACTACTTTGAAGTTGATAAGTAATGAACCGTGGGCGGAAGAAGTGTTCGGAAAGCTGAAAAGCAAGACGGATGTTTATGTCCGGTTGACAGAAGCACAGCCGGAATGGTTGCTTTCGCGACTTGCCATGTATTGGGAATCGCATGCCACGGATGTATATGTAAAAGGTGAAACCTTTGATTATGCCGGTGGAGAAAAAGCTCCAGTTCCAACCGTACGCTATACGGGGACACGAGGGACCTTTGCTACACACAGTCGTCCGAAGTTGGAAGATGTCGTTCCTTACGATGACGCCGGTGGCAATGTTACGTTTTGCAACAACTCTTTGCCGGGACGCCCCATGGAAAGTGTGCACCCTTCCAAAACCGGTCGTAACATAGAAAGCCTGAACCGTGAAATTATGGGCATTGCCCGTGATGCAGCTTTCCTTTACTGGCTGACGGATGATGAGAAATATGCAAAATTGGCAGCCGGAGTTTTTGATACCTACATGCAGGGCATCTATTATCGGAATGTCCCCGTTGACCTGAATCATGGGCACCAGCAAACTTTGGTGGGCATGACTTCTTTCGAGGTAATCCACGAAGATATTCTTAAAGATATAGTTCCTCTTTATGATTTTCTTTACGGCTATTTACATAGCAATTATGCCGATAAACTGGAAATCTATGCCGGAGCTTTCAAGAAATGGGCAGAGAATATCATAGCAAACGGAGTGCCTCATAACAACTGGAACCTGATGCAGGCGCGTTATGTCATGGACATTGGCATGATTTTGGAAGATAATAGATGTTATGCCGACGGTAAGGGGCGTGAGTACTACATTGATTATGTGCTCAACCGTTCCAGTATCCGTCAATGGAGCCTGAAGAAACTGGCGGATTATGGCTATGACTCAAATACCGGTATTTGGGCGGAGTGTCCCGGTTACAGTGGTGTTGTACTTAATGACTATGCCAACTTCACCAATCTGTTCGACCGTAATTTGGGATATGATTTGACTCTGGATTTGCCGGTTATTCCGAAAGCAGTAGCCGCTACTCCCCAATATCTGTTCCCCAACCGGATGATGTGCGGATTTGGTGATACCCATCCCGGTTATTTGAATACTTCTCCAATAATCCGTATGATAGAGAATGCCCAGGTCAATGGCAAGAAAGAGCAGGAGGATTATTTCACGGCTTTGTTGAAGTGCTTGAAGCCGGATATGGGTGAGGCGAACGGGAAACGGAATGCCCGTGTCTCCATCAATTCTTTTTTTGACGATAAACCATTGGTGCTGAATCCTGATATTAAGGCTGGCAAGATAGAAGATTATGTATCACCGTTGTTCTATGCTCCGAATGTGTCATGGTTGGTGCAGCGCAACGGGATGCATCCACGCCACAGCCTTATGGTATCGCTGAATGGCAGTGAAGGCAATCACATGCACGCCAACGGAATCTCTATGGAGCTTTATGGCAAAGGCTATGTTTTGGGTCCCGATGCCGGTATCGGCTTGTATCTGTATAGCGGATTGGATTACTTGGAATATTATTCCCAGTTTCCCAGTCATAATACGGTTTGTGTAGACGGTATATCGAGCTATCCGGTAATGAAGAGCAACCATGCTTTCCGTGTGAACTCTTGCTTTCCGGCACCGGTATCAAAGAAAGGAGAATTTTATCCGATTACATATAGTGAAGTCTACTTCCGCGAACCGGAGAGTTGTGCCGACCAGACCCGTCTGACGAGCATCGTCACCACGGGACCGGAAACCGGTTACTATGTTGACATATTCCGTAGCCGTAAAGTGCAGGGTGGAGACAAAATGCATGATTATTTTTATCACAATCTTGGGCAGACGCTTTCACTGACCGGTACAGACGGTACCGATTTGGGGTTACAGCCTACCGAAGAACTCTCTTTTGCCGGCGCACATTTGTATGCCTATTCTTATATCTACAACAAGAAAGCAGTGCAGACGGCTAAGGATGTAAAGGCCTCTTTCACTATCGACATGAAAGACGGAGATGATATTTCCATGAACTTGTGGATGAAAGGGGAAAAAGGCCGTAAAGTCTTTACCGCTTTGTCTCCCATGACTGAAGGTTATAGCCGTACTCCGGGGATGCCCTATAATATCAAGGAACAGCCTACCCTGACATTTGTTGCCAGACAGTCAGGAGAGGCATGGAGCCGTCCGTTTGTGGCAATCTATGAGCCGTCTTCGGTAAACGAACCGGGACAGATTGAGTCTGTCACTTTTCCGGAGGTGGAATGTAAGGACAAAGGGAGCCATGTCGCAGTTTGCGTTGAACAGAGGAATGGTCGTAAGGATTGTATTTTATCCTCAGACAACGCGTCGCACCCTTGCGGCATGGGGGATATGAAGGCAAAAGCTGTTTATGCTTTATGCGGAAACAAGGCGGGAAAAGAAACTACATTGTTTTTGGGAAACGGTACTTTGCTGCAAACTCCTCGGGTTACTATAAAATCTGAAAAACCTGCAAATGTTTTGTTGGAACATCAACTGGATGGGTGGTATTATGAAGCCTCTGCCGATTGTACGATTACAATAAAGGGACAGACATACAAAGCTAAGGCTACAAAAGGATTGGAATATTTGGGAAGATAGTTATATCATTCCCTCTATTTTTAAGCTTGAGGTAGCTATACAGTTGATGTTTTTCGTTATATTTGCACCATAGAGTAAAGACTACAGTGTAATGAAAAACATAATAAAATACATTTTTCTTTTTCACTTGTTGATGTTCTGTGCATGGGCCTATCCAAGTACATATACCTTGCGTGGCTTGTCGGTATCCGACGGACTGTCTGATTTGCTGGTCAATGCCATTTATAAAGACTCTTTGGGATTTGTCTGGATAGGTACGGGTAATTCTTTGGAGCGTTTTGACGGAAGCCATATCAAACACTATCCGATAACCGGTTCCAATGAGAAATTGAAACGTGTCAATGTTATTGCCGAAATGGAAGATAACCAATTGTGGATGGGGAATGGCATGGGATTGTGGCGTTTGAACAAAGAATTGGATGCTTTGGAACTTATTGTCCCCGATATGATAAATTGTGCAGTCCACTCTTTGCTTCATGATGGAAAAGGGACACTCTATATCGGTAGTGCGAAAGGGCTCTTTTTATACAAGAAAGGAAACTTGGAGCAAATATTACTGGATAAAAATGCCCTTTCTGCTTCGAATGTTGTAACCGGACTTTCATTGGATGAGCAGGGCATGCTATGGATGGCAACCGAGAAGGGACTGTATTCGTTACGATTGTCTGACAGAAAAGTGAAAGCCTATCATAATGTAAAAGACGGCAAGCATGTGTGTGCTTTTAACAATATCACCCGTATCGGTTCTACCATTTATCTGGGTACTATGGACCAAGGGATTATTTCCTTTGACACCCGTTCCGGAGAATTTGAGCATTTTGTGGAGGTGGGGTGCAACATCATCTCTTCCCTTTCCAGCGACGGCAAAAATATGTTGTATGTAGGAACGGATGGCAATGGAGTGCATTTCATAGCCACAGACCGGCGGAAGGTGGTCCGTACCATGCGGCATGAGACGGGTGACAATGAAAGCTTGCGTTCCAATTCCGTTTATTCGCTTTTGGTAGACCGGAACGGAATGATTTGGATAGGGTTCTACCAGTTGGGACTTGATTATACTTTATATCAGAGTGATTTGTTTGAGACTTATGCTTTCCCTCCTTATTTCAATTCCAGAGACATGCCTATCCGTGCCCTTGCCATCAATGGGCATGAAAAGCTGGTAGGTTCGCGTGACGGCTTATTCTATATTGATGAGAAAAGGAATCGTTTCAAAAGTTTCCAGTCGCCCGAAATGCGCTCCGGCATGATATTCTGTATTTTATTTTATGAAGGAGAATATTATGTAGGAACTTACGGCGGAGGAATGTACATCTTCAATCCGGAAAGGTTGACCATACGTGACTTTGCACCTGACGGTGAACAGCAACCTTTTGTAAAAGGACATATCTTCTGTATCAAGCAGGATGCGGAAGGAAATTTATGGATAGGAACTTCTCAAGGCGTTTATTGTTATAAAGACGGCAGGCAGGTGGCTCACTATACCAGTTCCAATTCCAGGCTTCCTGAAGGCAATGTCTACGAAATCTATTTTGACTCTACCCGTAAAGGATGGATTTGTACGGAAAATGGCGTATGTATCTGGGACCCTTCTTCTGAAAAGCTTCGTACGGATATATTTCCTGAGGGATTTATCCATAAGGAGAAAATCAGGGTCGTTTATGAGGACTCCGGGCATAATCTTTATTTTTTTCCGGACAAAGGCTCTCTGTTCATATCCGATTTGTCTATGAACAGCTTCCGGCGTTTGCATCCCGGTACTCCTTTGGAGGGGCGAGACGGGATGTTCATTATAGAAGATCGTAAAAAATGGCTGTGGATGGGGACGAGTGACGGTTTGTTCCATTATGACAAGAATGACAATTTTATCCCTTATAACTTTGTAGACGGTATTCCGAGTTCTATTTTTACCCTATGCCCGCCGGTTTGTGACGCGGAAGGGAATCTCTGGTTTGGAAATTCTAAAGGATTGGTCTCTTTGGATGTTGCTCACATGAATCAGAAGAAGCATGATTTTTATCCGGTCAAGGTAACTGATGTGCATATCAATGGCAAGCCGTCTACTTATCCGATGGTCACCGTTGGAAGTGGTATTTCGAGAATCGGGTTGGAGCCTTCGGAGAAAAATGTCACTTTCTGTTTTTCCGACTTTTCCTATACTTCTCCTGCTTTTATGTCCTATGAATACCAGTTGGAGGGTAGGGATGACGGTTGGATAGCAATTACAGGGCGTTCGGAAGTGACCTATTATGATTTGCCTTCCGGTTCTTATGTGTTTAAGGTGCGCCGTATGGGGGAACCGGATTCGGAAACTCTGCTGAAGGTGGAAATCGCTTCTGTTTTCAGTGGTTGGCTTGCTTGGGGGATTGTTGTAGCAGTACTGTTGGCCGGTGGAGGCTATTATTTCTTCGGGCGTGGAAAAAGACAAGCCCCTGAGCAGGTACAGGTCGTGAAAGAAGAACAATCTGTTGCGGTGGAGACAAAATCGGTATCCGAAGAAAAGTATAAAAGCGTAAAGGTCAGCTCGGAAGAGTGCAGGCGACTGACGGACAAGCTGGAAAAAATCATGCATAAAGACAAGCTTTATAAGCATTCTGATTTGAAGATAGCCGATTTGGCTGCTGCCATTGATACGTCTGCCCATACACTTTCTTATCTTTTCAATCAATACTTGGAACGCAATTATTATGATTATATCAACGATTACCGCATTGCCGAGTTTAAACGTTTAGTCAATACGGAAGAGTATTCCAAATATACGCTGAGTGCTCTTGCCGAACTTTGTGGCTTCAGTTCCCGCGCTTCTTTCTTCCGTTATTTCAAGAAAGCTACGGGAATTACTCCGAATGAATATATCCGAAGCATAGGAGGGAACAACGAATCATTGTCCGACTGACATACTGCTTCCCATGAATTTTATAATATTTGTGGAATTGAATCCGCGAATTTTATAAGATTTGTGGATTTTGTCTTTTGATAGTTGTATCTTTGTCCTTGACCAAATTCTTTAGGATTATGATAGAACGAATATTGAGGCAGAAAATAGAGGGAATGATTGGCTCTGAAAAGGCCGTCATTATCATGGGGCCTCGGCAAGTAGGTAAGTCTACCTTGCTGCATGAGATGTTTGGAGCGTCACAAGATGTATTGTGGTTGAATGGGGATGAACCGGATGTACAAGAGTTGTTTGCCAATGTTACTTCTACTCGTTTAAGGGCAATCATTGGTAAGAAGAAATATGTGATTATTGATGAGGCGCAGCGCATTGCTGATGTAGGAGTAAAATTGAAACTCATCACTGACCAGATAAAGGAGGTCCAACTCATCGCAACCGGAAGTTCGTCTTTTGAATTGGCTTCCAAACTGAATGAACCGCTTACGGGGAGGAAACGGGAGTATAAGATGTATCCATTGTCATTTGGCGAGTTGGTGGAGCATACCAACTTGTTGGAAGAGAAGCGGATGATTCCTCATAGATTGGTGTATGGTTATTATCCTGAAGTTGTGACCAATCAAGGAGATGAAAAGCTGATTCTGAAAGAGTTGGCAGATAGTTATCTTTATAAGGATATCCTTACTTTGGATTCGATAGGAAAACCGGACAAGCTGGTGAAACTGTTGCAGGCATTGGCATTGCAGATTGGTTCGCAGGTGTCATATAGTGAAGTAGGGCAGTTGGTGGGGCTGGATACTAAGACAGTGGACAGATATATTGATGTTCTTGAGAAGAATTATGTAATCTTCCGTTTGAATTCTTTTGCCAGAAACCTGCGTAATGAGTTGAAAGTTAGCCGGAAGATTTATTTTTATGATAACGGAATCCGCAATGCGGTATTGGCTAATTTCTCTATGCTTGAGAGCCGTACCCATGAAGAAGCCGGAGCTTTATGGGAAAACTTCATCATTTCGGAGCGTTTGAAGCGGAATGCTTATTCCGGCAGTTATTGTAATTACTGGTTTTGGCGCACTCAGCAGCAGAAGGAAATCGACTATATCGAAGAAGAGGATGGTAGAATCTCCACCTTTGAGTTCAAGTGGAATCCTCTCGCCAAATACAAATATCCCAAGCAGTTTGTAGAAGCCTATCCGGAAAGTAGTTTTACGGTTGTCACCCCTGCCAATATGGAGATGTTTTTACTGTAATAGTCTCAAATTATTAATTGATACTGTGAGTCTCATATTCTTAAGTCGCTATATATTAGTGACTTTCTTTGTTTTTAGTCTAACCGTATTAGTTGAGATTTGTATGCCCTTCAGAAGTGTTGTTTTTATTGAAATAGAAGTTATTTTTGCATTGTTCAATCGAACGGAAAACATAAATCGTAATCTAATTTATTATGGAAAACTGCATGATGACATCCCCCCAATTGATAGCTGATTCTTATGAGCGTTATCATTTTTCGGTTTACCTGTATATATATAATAAGGTGAATAATAAGGAAGAGGCGGAAGACCTTTCTCAAGATGTATTTGTCCGTCTGATGGACTATAAACAAATGCTCCGTCCCGATACTGTCAAGTTTTTCATTTATACCATTTCGCGTAATTTGGTGAACGACTATTTGCGTCGCTATTATAAGAAACAAGAGATTACCTCTTATATGTATGATAGGACGGAGGTTGGTCATAATGAGGTGGAGTCTTGTGTGGTAGCCGATGATTTATTGGCTTGCGAGAAACGGCGGGTAGAATTTCTTCCGTCGCAGCGTCGTAAGATTTATGTCATGAACCGTTTTGAAGACAAGTCTGTCACAGATATTTCGGAAGAATTGAATCTTTCGCGCCGCACGGTGGAGAACCATCTTTTCATCAGCCGTAAAGAGGTACGCGAATACTTGAAGCAATGTATCTAATTAGGTATTGATAATAATATAGTGTTAATTTTAAATTTATAAATTTATGAAGAATGAATTTCTAAAGTTCTCATCGAGAAGAATTTTATTCTCAGCGGCAATGGTATCAGCTTTGTTGGCGGGGAGTCCGCAGATGGCATTTGCCGAAGCGAACGATGTTCAGGCTGTTATGCAGACGAGTGTAGTTAAAGGTAGGATTCTTGACTCTACTGGTGAACCGATTATTGGTGCAAGTATTATAGAAAAAGGTACTACCAATGGAACAATTACTGATATTGATGGAAACTTTTCATTGAGCGTTTCTTCATCTAAAGCTATTTTAGTTGTTTCTTATTTAGGTTATAAATCTGTGGAATTATCAGCTTCAGATAAAAAATTAAATGAGATAGTGTTGAAAGAAGATACAGAAATGCTTGATGAAGTTGTTGTAGTGGGTTATGGCGCAGTTAAGAAATCTGATTTGACGGGTGCCGTAGCTTCTGTTTCTACAAAAGAATTGACGGCTGCTGGTATCTCCAGTGCAGCTGGTGCTATGCAAGGCGTAGTGCCTGGTGTCAATATTCAACGCTCATCTAATAAGCCTGGTAGTGGGTATAATATCTTGATTCGTGGTTTGAATACAGTTAGTGGTAGTACCAAACCATTGATTGTAATTGATGGTGTTCCTGGTGCTGAATTGGAAAACATCAATCCTGATGACATTGAAAAGATTGATATATTGAAGGATGCCTCTTCTACAGCTATTTATGGTTCCAGAGCTACGAATGGAGTTGTAATCGTGACTACCAAAAGAGGAAAAGCCGGAGCTCCTAAAGTCAGTTATGATGGTTCCGTTGGATTTAAAAATTATATGAATGCTCCCGATATGATGGATGGACAGCAATATGTCCAACTTGCACGGGAATACTCTCGAGCTACTAAAGGTAACGGAGAATATGTTTCGGATGATAAAATATTTTCAGCATCAGAATTGGTTGCTATTGAAAATAATAATTATATGGATTGGTTTGATGCTCTTACTTCTACTGCGTGGATGAACAGTCATACACTTTCAGTTTCTGGAGGAACAGAGAAATCATCCTATGTGGCGTCTGCGGGTTATCATAATGAAGATGGTTGTCTTCAACCTCAGTTTTATAAGCGATATAATCTGCGTGCTGCCGTTGACGTAACGCCTAATGATTACTTTAAGTTCGGGGTAAGCCTTTATGGAACTTTTTCTGACCAAGAAACTGGTAATGAAGATGGTTTGCAGACTATTTATCGTTTACGTCCTACTTATCATCCTACTAATCTTGTGACAGGTGAGCAGGAATTCAAATATGGTAGCGGACAGTTCAATCCTTTTGTAACTCAGAAAAACCAATCATGGAGATATAAGAAATATGATGTTCTGAGTAATTTATTTGTAGAGTTTAATCCTATTAAGAATTTGGCGTTACGCTCTACATTTTCTCCCGATCTTCAATTTATTGACTATGGTATGTATGCAGGTGCTTATACTAAGCGTAATCAAGGTTCACAAGCTACTGCATGGTATGAGAAAACTACCATTTTGAATTGGGTTTGGGATAATATGGTTACTTATAATTTTGATTTGATGAAGGACCATCATTTTGATTTGACAGGTGTTTATTCAATGACCGAATATCAGAATGAATTTATGCGTGGTGACGGTGCCGGTCTTTCTTATAATTCTTTATGGTATGCTTTGCAAAATGGTGCAAAAACGAATAAGACTCAATCTAAGTACACTAAAACATCATTGATGTCGTATTTGGCACGTTTGAACTACAATTATAAAGGCAAGTATTATGTGACTGCAAGTATGCGTTATGACGGTTCTTCCAAATTGGCTGAAGGACATAAATGGGGAGGTTTCTTCGCTGGTGCATTGGCTTGGAGAATCACTGAAGAAGAATTTATGAAAGATATTGATTGGCTGAATAACTTGAAATTGCGTGTAAGTTTCGGTCAGTCTGGTAATGATAATGTAGGTGCTTATCAGACACAAGGTTCTATCAGTGGCGCTCAGTACTATTCTTTTGGAACGAATGATGTAATTGGCTACGTGCCTAACAATTTGCGTAATATGGAATTAGGTTGGGAGAGAACAACAGAATATAATATCGGTGTTGATTTTGGTTTCTTGAACAACCGTATATCAGGTTCTTTTGAGTACTATAACCGTTTGACAGAAGATTTGATTATGAACAAAACTCTTCCCATTACTCTTGGTTATTCTTCAGTAAAGGCTAATGTTGGTTCTGTTCGTAATAAAGGTTTTGAATTTGTATTGAATACGGAAAATATCCGTACAGAAGACTTTTCATGGAGAACTTCATTCAATATAGCTTATAATAATAATAAGATTGAAAAGCTGCAATATATAGAAGATCTGACTTCAAGAGGTAAGTCATTCGAAGGAATGAAGGGTGATTATAGCAATCTTTGGGTGGTAGGACAACCTATTGACATCAACTATAATTTGATGACTATTGGCGTATGGCAGTTGGACGAAGCAGAAGAGGCTGCTAAATATGGATGTAAACCTGGCCAATATAAAGTACTGGATCTAGATAAAAATGGTAAAATAGATGATGCTGACCGCGTAATTGATGGTAAGCGCACCCCGGATTGGACCGGTGGTATGGTTAATACTTTTAATTATAAGAATTTTGATTTATCGGTAGGTACTTCTTTCCAATTGGGCGGTCGTATGCGTAATCAATTCTATGTGTCTTATGCACTTGAGAACAATAATATGAACTTAAATAATATGGTGAAAGATTATTGGACCCCAGAGAATCCTACTAATGAATCGGCTCAACCCGGTAATATGGGAACTTATCGTAGCAAAGCAGGTTCGTGGGGAAATCAGAAGTCGGACGTTTCACATACAATGTCATCATCAGATTTCTTTAAAATAACTCATGTTAGTTTGGGATATACATTTGATAAGAAATTGATTTCTAAATCATTCTTGACCAATTTGAGATTGTATTGTACGGTTCAAAATCCGATGATTATTTGTGCTGATAATGTTATTGTTCCCGAACAGTTACCTACAAATGTATCTAGCACAGACCTTATGACACGCAATGTGATGTTTGGAGTGAATGTTTCTTTTTAACAAATCGAAATTAAAGAAAGAATAAAATGAAAACTAAGAATATAATTAAAAAGGGCTTATTGCTTATTTCCGTAGCTACTTTCGCAAGTTGTTCGTCTTTTCTTGAAGAAGAAAATTGGACTAGTCAGTCAGCTGAAGACTATTACAAAACAGCCAAAGGTTATGAATCATTAGTTAATGGTGCGTATGCCTCTTTGAAGTCTGTATATAATAATTATAGTTACCATAAACTTACTCAATTGGGTACTGATATTGGCACACAGCCTAACGGTACTGTTACTAGCGACTTGAATCAGTATGTAGTGACTTATGATAAATCAAACGGAACTGTATATGAGCAGTGGTCTAAACTTTATGTAGCATTAAAAGATGTAAATGCTGCTATCGGCCGTGCTACAAATGTGACTCTTAAAACAGAAGACCCTATTGAAGGAATTGATCCGAATCAACGTGACTTGAGGGTGGCAGAAGTCAAATTTCTTCGTGCGCTTTATTTGTTTGAAATTGTGAAGAATTGGGGGCAAGCTCCTTTGGTACTGGAAGAAGCTCAATCAACAGCAACAACTTCTAAACTGAACAGTGGCGCGGAATTTTATACTCAGATTCTGAAAGACTTGCAAGATGTGTTATCTTCTTCATTGCCCGAAAAACAAGGAGCTTCCGATTTTGGACGTGCTTCAAAAGCAGCAGCTCGCCATTTGCGTGCTTTGGTTTATTTGACTCGTGGATATCAGGACTATGCAGATGTGAATGACTTTAAAAATGCATATGATGATGCGATGTATGTAATTGAAAAGACGGGGCATAGTTTACTTGAAGACTATGCTATGGTTCACCGTCAGTCTAATGAGGCTAATGATGAGGTTATTTTTGCTGTAAACTATAACAATAGTACAAATAATAATAATAATCAACAGAGTACTTATTATCTATTCTCTTACCGTGAAGGTTGGGAAGGTTTGACCAAATCAAATTTCTACGCCAATGACTACGGAGATGTGATGCCCTCAAAGTATCTTTATACCTCTTTCGATTGGAAAAAAGACCGTCGTGCGGAAGTTACTTTTATGAGTCCGTTTAATGGAGATCCTGCTACTTCGGTGGATGGACGTACTTATGGACGTAATGCCTTTATGAATACTACTCAGCTAGGGTCTTCAAGTACAGGTGTTGCCGATACGGTGATTCATTTTCCTGTACCTACAGAAGAAGGCTTTAGAGTGTATTCAAAAGCTGAGCAAGATGCGGCAAATGCTGCTTCTCCGATGAAGTTTATTTATAATTATCCTTCCGGTTCTTACAAAGATTGCTCTGAAGATGATTACTTTATTACCGGTTTGCAAGGCAATAGTTCAACCACTCGTGCTTGGTTGCCGGTATATAAGTTCAAGGATGCAGGTACTCTTTATGGCGAAAGTGGTGGTAGCCAGTATGGAAGTCGTGACATCGTGTTGTTTCGATTGGCTGAAACTTACTTGATTGCAGCCGAAGCAGCTGTAATGAAAAAAGACAATGTGAATGCTTTGCTTTGTATCAATGCGGTTCGTGAGCGTGCAATGCATAATGCGAAGGAACAAGGTTTGGCTAAATATGAAGGTACAGTCACTATTGATGACGTATTGGATGAAAGAGCACTTGAATTATTTGGTGAAGCACCTCGTTGGAATGATTTGACTCGAACTGGTAAGTTGGCCGAAAGAGTTTTAGAGTATAACTGGGACGTAACCCATATTACAGGTGGTTTAATCCAAACTCAATTAAGTGCAGCCACCAATGCCAAATATAGTCTTCGTCCTATTCCGGTGAATTGGCTGAATACCCTATCTAACGGACAAGAATTGGGAAACAACCCTGGATGGGAATAATAGTAAATTGAAACTATAAATTAATAGGGCTTGCCAGTTTGTTATTTGCAATAAATTGTGCAAGCTCTTTGTTCTTTTAATCTTAAAAGAGTATTTGTTATGGATATATATGAAAAACTACTTAAATGTGCAAGCGTTTTAGTGATGCTATGTTCGATATTTTCTGCTGCTGCCCGAAACTTTATTCATCCCGGTTTGCTTCATTCTCAAGACGATTTAAAACGTATTACTCGACTTGTGAAAGAGAATTCCTATCCGGCTATGGGTTCGTATGATTTATTGAGAAAAGTGCCGGGTGCATCCTTTGAGTATGAAATGAAGGGGCCGTTTGAGAATATCAGTCGTGCCGGAAAATATGGATACACCAAAGCTCCTTGTGAAAGCGATTGTAATGCGGCTTATTATAATGCTCTGATGTGGAACATTACCGGTGATGTACGTCATGCCGATAAAGCTATGGAAATTCTTCGAGGATATGCATCCACATTACAGAAAATATATGGACCTGATGATCCTCTTTGTGCAGGTCTTCAGGGATTCATGCTTATAAATGCAGCTGAAATAATGCGTTACACTTATCAAGATAATCAATATGTGAAAGGTTGGAGCGAAGCTGATACAAAGAGTATAGAAGGTATGTTCCGTAATGTATTTCTTCCAGTACTTACCACTTTTGTTCAAGCCAAACCTTATGCAAATGGTAATTGGGGAGGATCGGTTAACAAAATGGTGATGGCAATTGGTATTTTCTGTAATGATGAACCTCTTTACAATCAGGCTGTAGACTTCTTTTATAATAGTCGGGATAATGGAAGTTTGCCTAATTACATTGCAGAAACTGGCCAATTGCAAGAATCGGGACGTGATCAAGCTCACTGTATGCTTGGAGTAGGTGTTTTGGCTGAATTGGCAGAATGCGCTTGGAAACAAGGGGATAATCTTTATGCGGCTTTAGATAATCGTATTATGAAAGGATATGAATATCTTTCTAAAGTTAACTTGGGCTATACGGATGTTCCTTTTGAAGTTTGGAAAGATGCTACAGGTAAATATTGTAACTGGCAAAATATGGGAGAAGCAGAATTGGGCAAATTCAGGGCTGTTTTTGAAATTGCATATAATCATTATGTGGAACGAAGGGGAATTGCAATGCCTTATACGGAAAAGGTGCTAAAGCGTATTCGCCCTGAAGGCATAGGATGGACGTGTGATAATCCGGGTTTTGGAACATTACTCTTTTACTTAGGAAAAAACGAACCGGTTCCTCTTGAAGGGCAAATTTCAGAACAACTTAAATATGGCTGGAAAGGGTGGCAAATTGCAGCACCTGATTTAGAGCCTGTCGGCAATGAATTCTTATTGGTGAACAAAGGTATCTCAATGCAGAAAAACCGGATACACTATAATCCTTCAGAATTCCCTTATATAAAAGTGACATTCAGCCATAAACCCGAAGAGGTTAAAGATGGATGGCTTCGGTTGAGCTATAGCGTACAGAGTGCTCCTGAATTTTGGACTTTTTATGAGAAGGATGCGGTGAAAGTGGATGGTAATACTTATTGGTTTGCTGTGAAAGACGCACGTTCCAATAATGGAACATTATTTGGTACACGTGACAGGCATATTTCGTTGTTGCTCGATTTTGGAGACATAAAGGCTGTCGGTGTTGAAAGTATCGTTTCCGAGAGTCATTTATAAATGTGTGTGACGGATAGGTGTGGAGCTAAACAAAATAACAATATTGTAATTAGAATTGATATGAAGAAGAGATTAACACTGACGTTTTGGGGTATGTTGGTTGCGTTTTCTGTTATGGCAGAAGCGGTGAAGGTTACATCGCCCGACGGCGAATATGAGTTTACGGTGAGCGATGACGGACAATTGAGCTATTCGCTTTTCTATCAACAGAAAGAGGTGATAGAACCTTCTCGGTTAGGAATCGAATGGAACGAAAATTGGTATGATGGAATCCGAATAGTCACTTCGCGTAACAGCCGGATAGATAAGAATTGGAAACCTGTCTACGGTGAACGTGCCGTTGTGAAGGAATTATATAATGCTTGCGAGATAGAGTTGGCTAAAACTGGTTCGCGGAAGAGAATGGTGCTGGATGTGCGAGCTTATAACGAAGGCGTTGCATTCCGTTATCGTTTTGTAGGAGGTGAATATTTGAAGATTGAAAATGAGTTTACCCAATTTACACTTCCTAAAGGCACTCTTGCTTGGCATACCGAACGGGCACAGACCCCTTATAATCTTTTGCCACTCGAAGGGTGGGAAAATGAGTCGGATCGTCCGTTGATGCTTCAATTGCCAGAAGGCCAATATGCTTGTCTTGCCGAGGCTCAGGTCGTGGATTATGTGCGTACCAAATTTAAACTTTCGGATGAGAAACCTTATACTTTGCTTACTTCAATGTATGGAATAGTGGAGGATATAGCTCCATATCATACGCCTTGGAGAATTGTGATGTGCGCTTCCCGGCCAGGAGATATTCTCGCTAACAATGACTTGTTGCTTAATCTGAATCCTGATTGTAAAATCGCTGATACATCCTGGATTAAACCGGGGAAGGTAATGCGGGAGGTTACACTTACCACTGAAGGTGGTAAGGCTTTAGTGGATTTTGCAGTGAAGCGCCGCTTGCAGTATATTCATTTTGATGCAGGTTGGTATGGTTTTGAATATGACAAGTCTTCTGATGCTACTACCGTAACGCTCGACCCACGGCGCAATGAGCAGATTGATGCGCTTAATCTGCAAGAAGTGATTAGTTATGCCAAGTCGAAAGGAATAGGTGTTATCCTTTATGTAAATCAACGTGCTCTTCAACAACAACTGGACGAGATACTTCCTCTTTACAAATCATGGGGTATAGCGGGTATTAAGTTCGGTTTTGTACAGGTCGGCTCTCAAATATGGACAAGGTGGATGCACGAAGCGGTGAAGAAATGTGCGCAATATGGCCTTATGGTGGACATTCATGATGAATATCGTCCAACGGGTTTTAGTCGTACTTATCCCAATCTGATGACCCAAGAAGGTATTCGAGGAAATGAAGAATTCCCTGATGCGACTCATAATACCATTCTTCCCTTTACGCGTTTTGTTGCAGGTGCCGCAGACTATACTATCTGTTATTATCGTCAGGACTTCGGGCGTTTGCATACGGATAAAGATAGTTATGGGGTACCTCGTTCTCGTACTATTCAAACAACTCCTGCTCATCAGTTGGCTCTTTCTGTAATCTATTACAGCCCTCTTCAGTATATGTATTGGTATGATAAACCCTCTGATTCACAAGATGAACCTGAATTGAAATTCTTTGATGATGTTTATACTACTTGGGATGATACGCAGGTGCTTCAAGGTAAGATAGGCGAATTCGTTACCATAGCTCGCCGCAAAGGTGAAGAGTGGTTTGTTGGTGCCATAACCAATAATGATGCTCGCGAACAGGAGATTAGTCTCGATTTTTTGCCGCAAGGAAAGTCTTATATAGCTGAGATTTATACAGATGGAGATAAATCAGTAAAAACCCGTACTCGTGTGCGATGTCAGCGGTATCTTGTGAATGCCCAGTCGGTGCTTCGTTTCTCTCTTCGTGCTTCCGGTGGTGCCGCTATTCGGTTGGTGCTTGATACAGGTGATAACCGAAATGTTCGCAACTATAGGAAGCAGAAATTATAAAGATTTAATTTTTAAAATCCAGTATGATGAAATGTGATAAGAAGAAGTGTTTATTGGCTTTAGTATTTCTGTCATCATTGTTAATGTCGTTAAAGGTTTATTCTAATGAGCCCGAAACAAATTGGAAGTATGTAGAACTGGTAAATCCATTCGTGGACAGCCATCGTTCTCGTTGGTTCTTTTTTAGTTCTGCTTGTCGCCCATTTGGTATGGTCAGTCTGAGTCCTGATACAGATACGGAACATTCATGGGGATCGGGTTATATGTATGGCTCTAAGTATATACGATGTTTTAGCCATATTCATAATTGGCAGATGTCCGGTGTTGCTGTAATGCCTACGGTTGGTCCATTTAAAGGGCATTTGGGCATGGACTCCTATCAGTCTGAATTTACTCATGAGGGTGAGATTGCCAAACCTGGGTTTCATAAGGTGAAACTTACAAATTATGATGTGACTGCTGAATTAACGTCGACAATGCGGGTAGGCTTCCATCGTTATACGTTCCCCCAAAGCGATTCGAGCTATGTCCTTTTTGATACTGGCGCTTTTTTGGCTCACAGTCCTACCGCTTATTCGGAAGTCTGGAAGATTAGTGATACGGAAATAGCTGGTTGGGAAATAATGGAGCGTACAGGGCGTCGTCCTAAGGATACACCTGTCTATTTTTATGCACAGTTGAGCAAGCCGGTGGAGCAGATAGTGACTTGGCGTGAAGGGAAAATAGTGCCTAATACCAAACCTGAGCGAATTTCAGGAAAGAATGTGGGATTGGCTGTGAAGTTTCGTACCAAGGCCAATGAAAAAGTACTACTGAAGGTTGCCATTTCATACGTTAGTGTAGAGCAGGCTCGTAAGAATCTTTATGCGGAACTGGAATCATGGAATTTTGAAGAGGTAAAACATGCTTCGTTTGATGAGTGGAATACTTGGCTTGGTAAGATAGAAGTGGAGGGCGGTAGCCGTGAGCAACAGATAAAGTTCTATACAGATCTTTGGCACGCATTATTGGGACGTAAGGTAGTGAGTGATGTTGATGGGTGTTATCTTGACCAAACGTCTGACTTTCCCCGTATTTGCCGTATTCCTTTGTCTGCAAGTGGTAAACCTCTCTACAATCATCATAATTTTGATGCGTGGTGGGGGAGCCATTGGTCGCTTGATATTCTTTGGTCTATGGCTTATCCGCATCTGATGGATGATTTTTGCAATACAATGTTGGATATGTATCGTAATGGGGGACTTATTCCTCGCGGACCTTCGGGGGGGAATTATACCTATGTAATGATAGGCGATCCTGCTGTGTCTTTCTTTGCAACTGCTTATAACAAAGGTATTCGTAATTATGATGCTGATTTGGCCTATGAAGGGCTACGCAAGAATGCATTTCCTGGAGGTATTCGTGACCATGCCGGTTACGAACATAGTAAGGATGCTCATTCAGGTGGAATGGAATATTATATTAAAATGGGATATGTGCCTGATGGACGTGCGAATGTGGTAGGTATGCATACTACAGGTGCATCTATGACCTTGGAGTACGCATATCAAGACTGGTGTCTTGCCCAAATGGCCAAGGCAATGGGCAAGCAAGCTGATTATGAATTGTTCTTTGAACGCTCAAAAAATTATAAGAACCTTTGGAATAAAGCATCAGGATTCATGCAACCTAAAGGGACGGATGGAGAATGGTTACCTGATTTCGATCCACTTGAGTTGACGGAGAAAGGTGGTTTTTGTGAAAGCAATTCGGCTATATATTCTCATTATGTTCCCCACGATATGCAAGGTTTAATAGCACTTTATGGTGGTCATAAGAAATATGCCGAGCGTTTGAATGAGAACTTTGTCAAGAGTGAGCCTTATGGTTTTTTCCGTTCAAAAGATACCAAATCTGGTAATTGGACTGATTACGGTAACCAACCAGGCACGGGCATGGCTCATCTTTTCAATCATGCTCGGGCACCATGGCTGACACAAAAATGGGTGCGTAAGGTCAAAGCGGCTTATGCTGATGTTACCCCGTATGGTGGGTATCGTGATGATGAAGACCAAGGGCAGATGGGAGCTTTGGGCGTTTTAATGGCGATGGGACTGTTTGAAGTGGACGGAGGCTGCGCTGTAAAGCCTTATTATGAGATAACCTCTCCTATATTTGATAAAGTGACCATACATCTTGACAATAGGTACTATCCGGGAAAGACTTTCCAAATTGTAACTACGGGCAATTCCGACAAAAATATGTATATCCAACGGGCTACGTTTGATGGAAAACCCTGGGATAGGTGTTGGTTCTATCATGAAGATTTTGCTAACGGTGGTGTTCTTGAATTGCATTTGGGTGATAAGCCTAATAAGCAATGGGGAATTGGTAAATTGCCGCAGGATGATTAAAATGCGGAGGTTGCGTCAAAACGTTGACACAACCTCCGTATAGCTTTTCTTATTTGAATAGGTCTTTAATTGGGGATATTCCTAAAATAAGGAAATTTAAGGCAACTAATTCATTGCGAGTTGGTTGCCTTTTTGTCTCTTTAAGCATTCCCCCAAAAAACGGTTTGACGGCCAAAACGGGGGTAATCTAAACTAAAAACACATGGTAAAGATACAAAAAAATCTCCGAAATCGAACCATGTTTAGGTTTTACCGAGTTTGATATGCTAAAAAAATATTGTCAAAGTTTCGCAACGAGTGAATTAGGTCGACTCCATGCTCTCTTCCCTTTCTCGGAACTGGCCCGACAAATGCATTTGAAGTCCTGGTCGTAAAAGTTATTTTTCTCCCGAAGGTAAAATAGCCTTGATGGTCCTGAAGTCCTATACTAACTTTTCCGATGCACAACTGATTGAACATTTAAACGGTAATATTCATTACCAGTTGTTTTGTGGTGTTCAGATTGATTCGCTTCATCCACTGCCCAATCCTAAAATCGTCAGTGCGATTCGTCAGGCACTAGCAGAATGTCTTGATATTGAGTCCCTCCAGCTTATTCTGGCTGAGCATTGGAAACCTTATCTTGAGAATCTTCATGTCTGTATGCCCGATCCACCTGTTATGAAAGTCATCTGCGTTTCCCTACTGATGTCAAACTCTTATGGGAAGGTATTATATGGCTTCACCGTCATCTGTGCAAACATTGCCGGAGACTGCACATACAAGTCCCCGTAACAAGTATCTTGCTGTAAGCCGTACCTATCTTGCTTACAGCAAACTGCGTAAATGCAAAAAAATCACAGACTCGTATGATTAAACGTAGGTTACTTCAGTTGTTGGAAAAGTTACTTGACCAAATGGAGCAGCTTCATTCATCCTATAGGAACAGGCTTACACTATCCTCTGATTACCAAAGACGTTTCTCGGTCATACAGACGGTCCTTGAGCAAGGGAAGAATTTATTTGCAGGCAAAAAAGTATCCAATCGTATTGTAAGTCTCGACCGGTATTACCTTCACCCCATTATCAGGGGCAAGGAAACCAAATCCGTTGAATTCGGAGCCAAGGTCAACAATATACAGATAGATGGAATCTCTTTCATAGAGCATATCTCTTTTAAGGCTTTTAACGAAGGAGTACGTTTGAAAGACTGTATTCATCTGCAACAACTGACCAGGATTAGGGTTAAGGCGCTTGCGGCGGATTCAATCTATGCTAATAATGCCAACCGGAAATTTTGTACTAAATATCATATAAGTACTTCCTTTAAGCGTAAGGGCAGAGCTGCCAAAGATGAGCCGCTTCGTAAGATCTTATGGTCGGAACTTAGCCGTGAAAGAGCTACCGGCCTGGAAGGAAGCTTTGGAACACAGAAACAACATTACTCACTGGCCAGAATAAAAGCCAGAAACAGGACAACGGAAGTACTTTGGATTTTCTTTGGGATACATACAGCCAATATGGTCTGTATGATAGAAAAGGTCGAAAAGAAAAAAAGAAAGGCAGCATAATCTGACTAAAATAAGAGGAAAAGAGGAGAAGTTTTAACTTCCCCTAAAAAAGACATGCACATAATGCATGGGTGGGAAGAAAAAATAAGAATATGTAAATAATGTTCTATAAAGAAGATAGAAGACTGGGAGAGTTGAACGAATAAATCAAGAGAAAAGCTCACGTAAGTAAAACTTTTCTCTTAATTTAGAAGAAAGAGGGACATTTACTGAATATCCCAATTTAAACGGAAAGGCAAATCCACATCCTTCTCTCCCTTTCTCGTTTTGGGGGCTTTAGCAAAGCCAACTTTGGCTGTTATCAGTAAATGTCGTTAATAATCTTTACGATTGAAAATCTTTGATATATTTATCTTTATAACAGATCCACCGTCTAGGTAGTACGCCTGTCTTCAGCGCCGCTTTTGGGGGTGTTAGCATATCAATGCTTCTATGCGGACGTTTTGTGTTATAGAAGCAGCTGCCTCTACCGCTTTCCGTACTTCTTCTATGCGGAAAACTCATAGTGATCAAGGAATTCTTGTTTGAGAATACCATTTATTCGCTCAGCAATTGCATTTTCCTTTGGATTTCCATTCTGAATCCTACTGATTTTTAGACCTTATTCCTTGAGTTTATCAACGTACATAAAGCTGGCATATTGCATTCCCCTGTTTGAGTGATGAATGAGTTCTTCAGTAATAGTGGGAAACCTTTGCAAAGCTTGCTTAAGTGTTTGTAAAGTTGTACTGTCTCCTGTGCAGGACCAACGTTATTGCCAATAATTTCATGGGTGTATGCATCTGTAATAAGCGATAAATAACCAAAACCGGCTAATAGTCGGATATAGGTAATATTACTCATCCAGACTTGGTTAGGACGCACAATCCAGTTCCTTGATTAAATCGGAATAGATTTATCGATTGTACGTATTCTACGATAAAACGAGCATGAGAAGCTTTCTCAAAAGAATCGTCATTATGCTTGTAATAGGCTTGCTTAGAAGCACCAAACAGTAAACAGGCTTTTTTTCGAATGGGAATGTTGAACTTCTTTTTGGCAACATTGATCATCTCATCATAAAAATCGGCACGCATCTTTTCCTTCTTAAGCTTCAATTCTTTTTGCTGAAGAGCGCGGCGAAGAGCTAGAATTTCTTCGTTCTCACTAATAGGTTCTTTGAGCATTTCTGTTTCTCTTAAGTTAAAATCGGGAGTAAAGAGAATTCAACTCCGTAAAGTATTAGGACTAGCAAGAGAATGCTTCTTACATAGAGTATATTTGCTCAAGTTGCTACTAATTACATCCTGGACTACTGAAATCTTAAATGAATCAGAATAATAGGTGCGTTTCTTGGATGATTTACTTGTCATAATTAATTTTTATTAAATCAACCTTTTTTCAGTGTAAGACATTGCAATGACAACGGAACGGGGCTATTTTGACATTTTCTTCAAAGGTACAAGACAAACTTAACGAAGCATTATGAAATAAAATCACTTTAAGAATTGGAAAGGGTGGGATAAATAGAAACTAGTTATATTATACATGAATATGCTGATATTGTACATTTGCTAAAACCTTGCATAAGGCTACTTTTGCAAAAAGCAATTTAATTATGTGATTTAATAAGCTAGCTATTATATAATAATGTATTAAACTAAAATCAAAAGTATTATGAAAAATAAAAATGCTTTTTTAATGGGAGGGCGTTTCTTTCGTAGAAATATAAGAAGCATGATTCCATTATTTCTATTTTTTGTGTCTACTACATCAGTTGCTAACGATGTAGGAATACTGAGTAAAATTGATTTACAGTCTTCTGTTCCTACAGAAAGTTATTCAATTAAGGAGGTAGCACAACGACAAAGGGGTATTAAAGGTATAGTGCGCGATCAGAAAGGTGATGCTATCATTGGTGCAAATGTGATGATAAAAGGAACCCAAATAGGGGTTATTACAAATATAACAGGAGAATTTCAGATTCAAGCAAAAGGTGGAGATGTATTGACGTTCTCATATTTAGGATACAAAACTCAAGAAGTTGCGATAGGTGAAGATAATATTATAAATATTACTCTTCAAGAAGACGCAGAGATTCTTGATGAAGTTGTTATTACGGCATTCGGTACAGGACAAAAGAAAGAAACCATGGTAGGTTCAATTCAGCAGATGAAACCTGCCGAATTGAAGGTGCCATCCTCAAGTCTTAGTACAAGTTTTGCAGGTCGTATGGCAGGAGTGATAGCCGTTCAACGTAGCGGACAACCGGGAGCAGATGGAGCCAGTTTCTGGATTCGTGGTAAATCGACATTCAGTGGGGCTACAGGAGCTTTGATTGTACTTGATGGAGTAGAAATCAGTAGTAACGATTTGAATGCTTTGGATCCGGAAGTGATTGAAAGTTTTTCTATCTTGAAAGATGCTACAGCAACCGCTATGTATGGTACACGTGGTGCAAACGGTGTAATGATTGTAACAACCAAATCGGGTGATGACTTATTAAAACCCATAATCAATTTTCGTGTTGAAGGTTCCGTAAACCAAATGACCAAAGTGCCGGACATGGTAGGTGGTGTGGATTATATGAAGTTGTATAATGAGGCACTTGTTACGCGAGGCTCCAACGTTGGTTTATATTCTACAGAAAAGATTAATGCGACACAACAAGGTTTAAATCCGTTGATTTATCCTAATGTAGACTGGTATAACGAGATGTTCAACAGAAATGCGTTTTCACAACGTTTTAATTTCAATATTCGTGGTGGTAAGAAAGCCGTGACGTACTTCATGAGTGCATCTATAAAGCATGATTCTGGTAATATGAAATCTTTGAGTAAAGACTATTTCTCGTATAATAACAATTTAAACATAATCCGTTATGACTTTATAAACAATCTTGATATAAAGGCAACAAACACAACTAAAGTGTCTCTTGGACTAAATGTCAGTCTTCGTGATTATGGAGGACCTACTACAGCTGCCAATACTCTGTTTTCTTACGCTCGCGAAGCATCTCCTGTAGACTTTCCTATAATTTTTCCTGCACGCAATGAAAAAGACCGATATGCATTATGGGGAGGAATGGCTGGAGGTGTAAGTCATAATAGTGGTTATCGCAATCCTATAGCCGAATATGTAAGAGGATATCAATCGCAATTCAATAGTACTGTCAATGCAAATGTAAAGATAGAACAAGATCTTAAGATGATAACCAAGGGATTGAAGTTGCATGTCTTGGCTTCTTTTAAGAACTGGTCGACAACAAAGACGACGCGTAGTGCTGAATATAATCAGTTTCAAATAACTAATTATAATCCTGAAACAGGAGAATATGAATTAGATCGTGTTGGTTCCGAACAAAATACTGCTTTAGGTACAAAGGGGGAATCAGAAGGTGACCGTCGTATATTTTTTCAAGCTTATTTGGATTATAATCGAAAGTTTGGAAAACATGATGTAAATGCCATGTTACTTTATAATCAAGATCAATATGATAATAATAAACCTGAAAACTTGTTGCAATCGCTACCAAAGCGTAAACAAGGTATTGCAGGACGTTTTTCATATGCATTCGACAACCGTTATCTTGCAGAAGTAAACTTCGGTTATAATGGTTCGGAAAATTTTGCAAAGGGTAACCGTTTCGGCTTTTTCCCCACTGTGGCTGTTGGTTATAACATCTCTCAAGAGAAATTTTGGGAACCAGTTTCTAAGACGATATCGCATCTTAAACTTCGTGCTTCTTACGGTCTTGTTGGTAATGACGGTATTAGCGAGAGGTATGCTTATTTGGAAGACATTACATTGGAAAGCAGTGATTGGCAATATGTATTCGGAGTAAGCCAGAACGTAACATTAAAAGGTCCTATATGGAATCGTTTCTATAATCCTAATCTTACATGGGAAGTAGGTAAGAAATTTAATGTAGGTTTTGATATGCAGTTGTTTGGAAACTTGAATGTCAATGTGGATTACTTTAAAGAAATTCGAGATAAAATTTTTATGCAGAAAGTAAACACTCTTCCTGTATTTGTGGGAACAAGTACCACAAAAATTTATGAAAATATAGGTAAGATGAAGAATCAGGGAATTGATATTGCTATTGATTACAATAGACAATTTACTAAAAACTTCTATATGTCATTCAAGGGAACATTTACGTATGCTCATAATACAGTACTTAAAAGAGATGAACCTCCTTTCAGATTGTATCCAAATTTGTCTACAGTAGGAAGTTCTCTTGACAGAAATTTAGTATATGTGGCAGATGGATTATTCGTAGATCAGGTAGACGTTGATAATCATGCAGAACAAACATTGGGCTATATTCCAATGCCGGGTGATATAAAATACGTTGACCAGCCAGATGCCAATGGGAATTGTGACAATATTATTGATGCTAATGACCGTGTATATATGGGACATCCTAATACTCCTGAAATCGTATATGGTTTTGGTCCTTCTATGAAATATAAGAATTGGGATTTTTCTTTCTTCTTTCAAGGTGTAGCACGCACATCGTTACTTATGAGTGGTTTTCATCCGTTCGGAAAGAATGCTACACGAGGTGTTATGGAGTTCATTGCAGATAATTATTGGAGTGAAAGCAATCCGAATCCAAATGCTGCATATCCGCGCCTTACACGTGATTCAAATGCTAATAATGAGGCTGCATCTTCGTTTTGGCTTCGTAATGGTGCATTCTTGAAACTAAAAAATGCAGAAGTCGGTTATACTTTTAAGATGTTCCGTGCGTACTTAAGTGGCTCAAATCTTCTTACTTTTTCTCCTTTCAAACATTGGGATCCTGAGATGGGTGGAGGAAATGGAATGAAATATCCCACTCAGCGTGTATTTAACTTTGGTGTTCAATTTACATTTAAATAAGGATTGTTATGAAAAGATTATTTATTATATTTCTTGCAAGTGGATTATTATTTACAGGGTGTGATTATCTTGACATTGTGCCAGACGAACGTCCTATCCCTGAAAATACTTATCAAAATCCTGCGACGGCCAAAAAATTTTTAGCTTCATGTTATGCAAAGATGTATGATGCAAGGCATGGAAAAGCTTTAGACAAATATACTGCTGCTGAAATTCTGGTGAGAGATGAAAAAGAAGCTTTTGCAACTTTTCCCAGAGGGTATTATTCTCCTACGTCTCCTCAATTGGTAGACGATTATTATAAACGGATATGGGCTGGCATCAATCAATGTTACCAGTTCTTAGAAGTGGTGGATTTGACGCCGGATATTGAACCTATAGATTTGCAATATTATAAAGCGGAAGCTACTTTGCTTATCGCATATTATCATTGGCTTTCGTTTCGTGCATTTGGTCCTTCTATAATTGTTAGAGAGAAACTTGATCCGTTTGCTTCTGTTGAAAATTACCCAGAACGTTCCAGTGTGGATGAAGTGGTGGCATTTATAGATGAAAAAATAACAGAGGCGGAAGAAATAGGATTGTCGGAACGTCATGACGGAGATGATTATGGACGCTTAACCAAGGCTGTGGCACAAGCTTTGCGTGCAAAAGTATATCTTTATGCTGCCTCACCTTTGTTTAATGGTAATTCTGAATTTTATGCTGACTTTAAGAGTCCTATAGACGGTCGTAATTTGATATCACAAACACCCGATATAAAGAAATGGAAAAAAGCAGAGGAAGTTACACGTTCTGCAATAGAGTATTTGGAAGGGCAAGGATTTCGCCTTTATGATGCTCCTGGATTTGATGATTCGGGAAAGCCTTCTGCACAAAAACCGGGTCCAGTACAAAAAGCTCAACGTTCTGTACGCTATACTTTTATAGACAATGTTGGTGGGGTTAATCCTGAAGTGATAATGGTTGATACTCGTAAGGAGAGTACCTATTACCTGCAAAACCAATCAACTCCTGTACAAAGAGGAAAAAATGGATATAAAAATTCTTGGGGACTTATAGCACCGACTTTACAGACTGTAGAGATGTTTTATACTAAAAACGGTCTTCCTATAGATGAAGATGTAGAATTTGATTATGATAGCAGATATTCTATTATAGACCTTCCTGTCAATTATGATGAAAATGATTACTCTACAACGTCAAATGGTAAATCTTTAAAATTGCATGTTGCAAGAGAACCCAGATTTTATGCTTGGATAGGATTTCATAACGGAAATTATGAGCTTGCGAAGTACAATGGAACTGCGACTAATTCAAATAATGCAAAGAAGTTTATTGTGACAAAATTCAGACAAGGTGATGAGAATGGTATTGAACCGAATAGTTTAGGATCTACTGGTTCTGGAACGGGCTATCTCAATAAGAAATTTGTTGGTCCTTCATTTCAGAATGGTCCTATACATTATCCATATCCTATCCTAAGAATGGCGGAAATGTATCTTAACCTTGCAGAAATTCTTATAGAAGAAGATGCGTTGGAAAATGCAACAGGGCGGCTTGCTGAAGCAAAGACTTTAATAGATATGATTCGTAAACGTGCAGGTATAGTTTCAATTGATGATGCATGGAAAAAAGCTAAAAATCCGCAAAAAGCACGGACAGCCGAAGGGTTACGTGAAATTGTACGTCGTGAACGACAAATAGAGTTCTATTTGGAGAATCAGCGTTTTTGGGATTTGCGTCGCTGGAAAGATGCAGGAATATTAGGAGACAAAGTTTGGGGAATGAATGTCACCGGTGAAACAGACGAAACATTCTTTGTTCCTACTGAGCTTACTTATATCCGCACCTTTAAACAGGCTCAATATCTGATGCCTATACCAATGGACGAGGTTAATAAGGTGCCACATTTTATTCAAAATCCGGGATACTAATTAGAAGGATAAAAAGTACCGGATTTTCCGGTACTTTTTATCTTGGCCTATTTCTCGAAAGGTTCTGACAGGTTTGAAACTGTGTCATGGGATGGATCAAGAAAATAGTGTTTACTTTAAATGAATATTATATGAAAAATTATATTTTATCTTTATTTACAACTCTTGTAGTAATAAGTTCGTGTGAGGATAAACAAGGAGTAAATGCTCCTTTTCTGGAAATAAAATCTGAGGAGAAAATAATAAATATGGCGATAGAAGGAGGTAGTTGCGATATAAAAGTACATAGTAATTTGGATATCATTCAAATAGTGCCTCAAGATGTTGGTGGATATTCATGGTGTACATACTCATTAGGTATGACTGCTTCGAATGTACATGTTTTGAATATTAACGTTGCGAAAAATGATGGAATAGGTGTACGTCAATCCGATTTTATATTAAAGGGAAATGGAGTGGAAAATGATACTATTCACATCCGTCAGTTAGGAACAGAACCGGCTATTCTTGCCAACGTTACTTCTAAATATCTGACAAAGGATTCTCAAGAGTTTAATATCGAAATAACTTCTAATGTAGATTATAAACAAGTCACTTCTTCCGATTGGCTCCAATTAAAATCGGCTAATGAAACAAGGAGTGAGATAGTGACAAACTCATTTACTTATATTGCTACTGCCAATGATGGCTTTGCAATGCGTCGCGATACAATTGTTATATTTCCTGAGAGTGAAACGTCTACGCTTAAAGTGAAGATTCCTGTGGAGCAAAAAGGTGCAGACATTGATGATGTAATGCCTATGGATACGAAGATAAAGATAGAGCGTGTTAAAAGAATACGGGGTAATTGTTACCAAGAAGCTACAGGAAATTATTTGGAGACAAAAACAATTGACGGTGACTATTTGACCGGTTATGCTTCTGCCAATAGTAAGGAGAATGAAAATATAATGATGGAGTATTCATTGGCAGAACCTAAAAGAGTTGATTATATATTGATTCATCCATTCCCTGGAGTCAATGATTTGAATAAATTGACAACAGGGACTATCAGATATAAAAAAAATCAGCAGGATTCTGAATGGACAGAATGCGGTACATTTGAATCTCAAGATAAAACAGCAATTGTGCGTGTTGATGTAAATCTTGATGAGGTTGGATATTTACAATTGGAACTTAAACGAAGTGGAACAAATCAAAATAATAACGTAAATTTTGCCGAGTTTGAATGTTATCAGAAGGCTGAAGGAGGTGATTTTGATCTGACAAAGGATGCGGAGTTTTTTGCAGATAATGTATTCTCAAAACTGAAAGAGACTACTAAGTTGGAAGATATACAAAAAATCACTCATCCTATGGTAAGGTCTATTGCAAAGGAATTATTAAACGGTACATATTCTACGGAGTTTCGTTCGCGTGTTTATAAATCATGTAAAGATCCCAATATTGTAGGTAGCGAATTGACTATAGGTCGTCGTAGCATATATGACAATCCTACAGGAATTTACTTCGAAAAAAATAAGAAGTATTTTGTTTTTGTAGGAGATGAACTTGGAACTGATAAATTGAATTTGCATATCAGAGATTGGAGAGAAGGCGGTGGTAATCAGACTTTGGCTTTGGTTAGTGGAATTAATCTTATTCAGCCCAAAAATGACGGTAACGGATATATTCAATACTGGACGGAAACAGAACTGGATATCCCAAAGGCTGTGAATGTACATATTTGTTATGGTATTGAGTTGGGATTTTGGGATATACGCCAATACGACAATGAAGATTGGAAGCGCATAATAAAGAATGCAGCTGAAATTGTTACAAAGGAAAATATCCAAACAGCCATGTTTGATGTTTGTGGCGAATTGGTGCAGCTTGTAAATACACTGGATGCATTTAATACGTATTGTCCTAATGACATAGTAAGTGTAATGGTGAAACATGATGAATTAATGAAGATAGAATATGAAACCATGGGGCTTTACAAATATAATGTTGTACCGAAAAATAGGATACATGGAGTACGCTCTTGGGGTGGTAATCCTAATTGGAACGGCACTCATGCTAATATACCGAACAGAGAAAGAACAATGCTTACTGTTGACGGATTTTTGGAAGACTTGTGGGTTTATGCCCATGAGTTTGGACATGGCAATCAGGTTCGACAGATGAAAGGCGGAGGTTGGGGAGAAGTAACCAATAATCTCTATGCTGTAAAAGTACAGTTTTTAATGAACAATACGAGCCTGCGCTTGGAACACGAGGCAATAGACCGTAAAGGCTATGGCAATGAGAAGGTGGTGGGAGATCGTTTTAATGGATATCTCAACGATGCAATAGTATCACATATAGATTACTTGAAACATCAAGGGGAGTGGGCATACCAGAATGGTGAAAAGTATCATGGCGCAGATCCATTTACCACGTTGTGTCCTCTGTGGCAATTATCTTTGTTGTTTGAGTTTACGAAAGGAAATCCTGACATTTACAGACCCGATTTCTATGCAGATGTTCACTGGGATGCAATACAAAATGAGGAAGGTACTGATTATGAAAACTTTGGGCAACGTTATGTGAATTTTATGAAACGTTCAATGAAAGCAGCCAACATGAATCTGACTAAGTTCTTTGAAAATATAGGATTGCTTCGCGAGCTTGATTTCCCCGCAGCTGCATACGGAGATCCTGATCATATTTTAATAACCGGCACAATGGTTGATGAGGTGAAAAATTATGCAAAACAATTTCCTAATCCTCAACCGGAAACGCTTGAAATGAATTATATTTCCGGTAATACAGTAGAAATATATCGTCAACGATTGCCTATGTCGGGAACTTATGGAGAAGGTGTTACAGATGGAGAAAGTGTTCCCAATACCAAAATAATAGCCCATTCGGTATGGAAGAATGTAGTAGCCTATGAAACAATTGATGATAATGGGAAACTGATAGAAGTTTGCATTTCAGGAACAGGTTCTGCAAGCAATACAAGCACTCTTGTTCGTTATCCGGAAGGTGCAACAGGAATCAGAGCTGTATCATGGGATGGAACACGTAAAATGGTGTATGGAAAATAACTCGATAAAATGAAAGTAATTTTATAATCGGTGTTTAATTGAATTCGGTTTTAGGGTATTGATAACCAGTATCCTAAACCGATTTGGTATATGCATACGTATATAAATAATGTATGAACAAAGTAGGTTTTTTATTATTAGGATTATTGATGCTTTCATTATGTTATGCTAATGTACAAGTATTAAAATCATCTGGAGGTAATTGGGAGGTGAAATTTTCAGATAGTGGTAGTATTAGTACATGGAACTGTAATGTTGTTGAGGATAGAAATAAAATTATGGTCAATATACCTGAAGTTGCATAAATAGATTGCATTGCAATTTTAAGAATCAACATAAAGTCGAAGTGAATTAACGCTTGTATTTGACTAAATATTAATGTTTTAATAACTGTGGTTAAATTTTTATCGTACCACTACTAGTATTAGAATGAAATGATGAATTACATATGCAAAAATCAAAATTGAACAAGTTTCTGACTTATGTAGGCAGTCTATGTGCCAGCATACATACATCGGCTCAAGAATCGCCCAATATTATTGTTTTTCTGGTAGATGATATGGGACTGATGGATACATCAGTTCCCTTTATAACAAATGAAAATGGAGAAATGATACGCCAACCGTTAAATGAATGGTATCATACTCCCGGTATGGAACGGCTTGCCAAACAAGGTATACGTTTCTCTGCATTTTATGCCAATAATGTAAGTTCGCCTTCAAGAGCGTCGCTCATGACTGGACAGAGTGCAGCAAGGCATCGTATCACTAACTGGATAAATGCCGAAAGTAATAACCGTAGTCTTTTTGGACCTCCTGAATGGAATTGGAAGGGACTTACAAGTAAAGATATGACATATCCTTCTATATTGAAAGCGGCAGGATATAAGACTATACATATTGGAAAAGCGCATTTCGGATGTAAAAATAGTGAAGGAGAAAATCCATTAAATTTAGGATTTGACATTAATATAGGTGGCTCGGCGATAGGACATCCGGGAAGTTATCACGGAGAGAATGGTTACGGTAAGATAAAAGGAAACAAATCAAGAGCTGTTCCTGATCTTGAGCAATACCACGGGACAGATGTCTTTCTTTCGGATGCTTTGACTATTGAGGCATGTAAGGAAATCAAAAAAGCTGTAGATGTAAAACAACCATTTTATCTTAATATGTCACATTATGCTGTACATGCCCCTTTTGAAACCGACGAACGCTTCATAGGTAGATATACTGACCCGACAAAGAGTGCTCAGGCAAATGCCTTTGCTACCCTTATAGAAGGAATGGATAAGTCTTTAAGTGATCTTATGGATAAATTGGACGAATTCGGAGTTGCTGAGAATACCATCATTTTTTTCTTAGGTGACAATGGAGGTGATGCACCTTTGGGGATACCAACCGGATATGGGTCTGCTGCACCACTCAGAGGAAAGAAGGGATACGAATATGAAGGCGGGACACGGGTGCCGTTTATAGTGTCATGGGCACAAGTAAATCCAAAAAACAAATTTCAGCAAATGTATCCTATCGATAGTGGAAAGATACAGAGTCAGATAGCAACTATAATGGATATTTATCCGTCAGTCTTGTCTGTGGCAAGAGTTGGATTGCCCAAAGGGCACATTATAGACGGGAATGACCTTAAAAAAATGGTTGCAGGTGAAAAAGATAAAAAGCACAGAGATGATTTTATGATGCATTATCCACATGATGCGGGCCGGGGAAAATATTTTACATCGTACAGAAAGGGCGATTGGAAACTTATTTATTATTATCACCCAGAAGCTAATGGGAAGTCATCATGCGAGCTATATAATCTGAAGGAAGATCCCTATGAGATGGCTGAAGTTGCCAAAGAGAATCCTAAAATCGTAAAGCGTATGTTTAAGCTGATGAAGGAACGTTTAGAGAAGGAAAAAGCCCTTTATCCGATAAATAGAAAGAAAGAAAATATATATCCGATACTGCCAGATGAATTTTTATAATGGTGGTTACTATAGTTTTATTAATATAAATAGAATATGGAAAATCATTTTGTAGATATAAAGAAAATGTCATTGTTCGGATTAGGTCTGTTTCCCATTATATCCGCAATAAATGCGTTTGAAAATAATAGCAAGCCAAATGTAATATTTATCATGGCAGACGACTTAGGGTATGGCGATTTATCATGTTATGGTGCAATAAAAATCAAGACACCCAATATTGATAGGTTGGCGGCAGAAGGTATACGTTTTACTGACGCTCATAGCCCTGCATCAGTGAGTACCCCTTCGCGATACGGGGTGTTGACAGGCCGATATTGCTGGAGAGGGCGTTTAAAAAAAGAGGTTTTATGGTGTGGATATACGCGAAGTTTGATAGAACCAGGGAGAAAGACTGTGGGCAATATGATGAAGGAGCAAGGATATCATACAGCACATATAGGGAAATGGCATTTAGGCTGGGAGGATGAAGAACCTGTAGATTATAGTAAAGGGTACCTTGCCCGTGGTCCGAAAAATTTAGGATTTGATTACTCTTTTGTTACAGCTGCTGCTCACAACATATACCCGATAGTATTTGTGGAAAATCACAAAATTTTAAGTAAGTTTAAAGAAATAAATTATCATCTATATCAAAGGGAAAAAACATCGATACCGGAACACATGATGCGTTGGCATAAAACACATGATTTAGGTCCTATGCTTATAGCTGAAAATTGGCAGAGAGATCTTGTGGATAGTATCTATACCGAAAAGGCTGTCGGTTTTATAAGAAAACACATAAAAGAAAATCCCAACCAACCATTTTACTTGCATTTTACCCCTGATGCTCCGCATTTGCCCAATAACGTACCTGATTTTATGAAAGGTAAAAGTACAGCCGGGTGTAGAGGTGATCATATACAAATGTTGGACTGGATGGTTGGGAAAATAGTAGATACACTTAAAGAAACCGGAGCATACAATAACACATTGATTATATTCACAAGTGATAATGGTGCTATACGTACAGGTACCGATGGGCGTAAGGACGGTGTGTACGGTGCACCGTTTGTCACAGACTTCGGTCATAAGAGCTGTGGAGAACTGAAGGGGTATAAAACCGCTTTGTTTGAAGGAGGGCACAGGATTCCACTGATAGTTTCGTGGAAAAAATTTTTTACCGGTAAAAAAATAAATGATAATTTGGTTTGTACTATTGATTTAATGGCTACATTAGCTGATCTAACAAATTATAAGATTGGACGTAATATGGGAGAAGATAGTTTCAGTATGCTTCCAATGTTATATGGAGATACTGTATCTGTCAGAAAAACAATGATAATGCAGCATTACAATGGCAAACTCGGAATAAGGAAAGGAAATTGGGTTTATTTTGAAGATAATTTATATAATGTAAAAGATGATTTGAAAGAAAAGAACAACTTATATAAGGAATATCCGGAAAAAGTAAAAGAACTTTCTTCCTTATTGGAAAAACAAATAAAAAACAATAGAACTGCTCCTGATATATAATATCGTTTTTGTGGATCTATCCTTTTTTGTGTGTTATACACATAGTGAAAAGATAAATTCCCGCAAGTTCTAATGAAATATCATCTATTTTAGAAGGAACCATAATTCATAATATGTTAAATGATAAAAATATGAAAAAATTAGCTTTATTATTTCCTTTGTTGGGAGTATTGGCAGGAGAATGTGCAGAGAGAAATATCTCTGTAGTTGAAGATACCCACGATTTGAGGTATGAGTCTCTTGCCACTGTATGGGATGAGGCCATACCGTTAGGGAATGCAACTGTAGGCTCTCTTGTCTGGCAAAAAGGCAATTCTCTCAGAATGTCGATAGACCGTTCCGACCTGTGGGACCTTAGACATTCCAAGGAGCTTCAGGGTGTTGGATTCTCCTTTGAGTGGCTTTACGACCAGGTGCAGAAAAAAGAGTATCAGCCTGTACAGAAACGGTTTGACCGTCCTTATACGGCCTATCCCGGTCCGTGTAAAATACCTGGTGCCGGTTTGGAATTTCCTCTTGATAGCACGGATCAGGTAAAGACAGTACATCTGTACCAAAAACAGGCTATATGTGAAGTCATTTGGGAATCGGGCAAATCAATGAAATATTTTATTCATGCCGAAAAACCCATAGGTTGGTTTGTATTTGAGGGTAAAGGCAAAAATACGGCTCCTTCATTGGTACCTCCCGTATACAACAAAATTGTGGAGAATAAAACCAATGACCATAGTGGACATAATTTAATGAAGTTGGGATATGAACAGGGCAAAGTGAACCAAGTGGCCGACAATAAGATAGTATATCATCAAAGAGGTTGGGAAGATTTCTCCTATACGGTTGCCGTGAAATGGAAATATTCAGGAAACAATCTTATCGGCGTGTGGAGTATAACCTCTTCGCTTGTAGATGACAAAGCCGAAGACATCGTGGACAAGGCGATGAATGAAGGTATTTATGTCGGATACGCAGAGCATAAAGATTGGTGGGATGATTTTAACGGACGTTCATCCATAAATATCCCCGACAAGGTGATAGAAAAACAATATTATAACGAAGTATATAAAATGGGAAGTATCGCCCGAGAGAACTCATATCCTATATCACTTCAGTCTGTTTGGACTGCCGATAACGGAAAACTCCCGCCATGGAAAGGTGATTATCACCATGATTTGAACACGCAGTTAAGTTATTGGCCTTTCTATACGGGCAACTATCTGAAGGAAGGGTATGGATATCTTCATACGCTTTGGAACCAGCGTGAAGTAAATAGGGCTTATACGAAACAGTTTTTCGGCACCGACGGGCTTAATGTTCCCGGAGTATGTACTCTTCTTGGCCAGCCGATGGGCGGATGGTGCCAGTATGCCCTTGGTCCCACCGTGTCGGCATGGTTGTCCCAACATTTTTATCTTCATTGGAAGTATTCCCAAGACAGAGAATTTCTTGAGACCCGTGCTTATCCTTATATAAAAGACGTGGCCACCTATCTTGAACAGTTCACTGTTGTAAAAGATGGCGTGCGTTCTCTTCCACTTAGTTCATCGCCTGAATTTCACGACAACAGGCTTGAAGCATGGTTTTATGATATGACTAACTTCGACCGGGCTCTCGTGAAGTTTGCTTTCGGTGCCGCTGCAGAACTTGCATCCGAATTGGGACTGGACAAAGAGGCTCGACATTGGTCGGAACTTAAAGAGGAACTTCCGGATTATCTTCTTGATGATGAAGGAAGCCTGTGTATAGCCAAAGGCTTCCCTTATAATGCATCACATCGTCATTTCTCTCATCTACTTGCCATTCATCCCCTTGGATTGATTGATAAGTCGAATGGCGAGAAAGAGGTGGATATTATAAATTCAAGTATAGCCAAGCTTGACAAATTCGGGTCGGCATGGTGGACGGGCTATTCATATAGCTGGCTTGCCAATCTCAAAGCACGTGCATTTGACGGAGAAGGTGCGGCAGAAGCCCTTCATATATTTGCTGAATGTTTTTGCCTGAAAAACGGTTTCCATGCCAATGGTGACCAAAGCAAATCGGGAAAATCCAGATTTAAATATCGCCCTTTCACGCTTGAAGGAAATATGGCGTTTGCTGCGGGCGTACAAGAGATGCTTCTTCAGAGTCATACTGGTGTGATTCGTATATTTCCGGCTATTCCAATTTCGTGGAAGAATGTTTCTTTCAATACTCTGCGTTCTATGGGAGCGTTCCTTGTAAGTGCGGAGAAGAAGGACGGAATCGTATGCAGCGTAAGGGTTATTTCGGAAAAAGGTGGCTTGTTGCGTATGGCTGTTCCTTTTGAAGGTGGTTTCAGTGTTGATGGTAACAAAAAATATGAAATAAAAGATGGAATTATAGAAGTAAATACCAAGCCAGAAGAGGTTTTGGATTTTAAATTAAACAAAACTTTCTAATTTGTAAAGAATGATTATGTGTAAAAAAAACTTAATGAATGTAATTGGGATACTCTTTCCTGCTTCTCTCATAGGGCAAACGTTGCCCGCTGAAAAAATGCCCAACATAATAGTGATAGAGGCTGATGACCTCGGTTATGGTGATTTGAGTTGTTATGGCGCAACCCGTATTAAGACTCCCGGAATGGATAGACTTGCCGAAGAAGGTATTCGTTTTACCGATGCACATTGTACAGCTGCCACTTCAACGCCAAGTCGTTACTCACTTATTACTGGAATGTATCCTTGGACAAATGAAAATGCAAAGATTCTTCCAGGAAATGCAGCACTGATTATAGACACTAAATGTATAACCCTTCCTAAGGTTATGAAACAGGCTGGCTATGTGACTGGTGCTGTTGGAAAGTGGCATCTTGGGCTTGGCGACGGTGCTGTGGACTGGAATAAGAAAGTTTATCCGGGAGCAAAGGAAGTGGGTTATGACTACTCTTTTATTCAAGCAGCAACAAATGACCGTGTGCCATGTATATTTATAGAGAACGGAATGGGTGTTGGGCTTGAGGCTTCTGATCCTCTTTACGTGAGTTATAAGGAAAATTTTAAAGGTGAACCTACGGGAAAGGAGAATCCAGAGCTTTTACGTATGCATCCAAGCGTTGGTCATGCAGGCTCGATAGTAAATGGTGTGCCACGTATCGGTTTTCAGACCGGAGGAAAGAAAGCTCAATGGCGCGACGAGGATATGGCAGAACTTTTCCTTGAGAAGGCAAAGGGCTTTTTAGGTGAAAACAAAGACAAACCTTTTTTCCTTTATTACGGTCTTCATCAGCCTCACGTACCACGTGTTCCTAATGAGCGTTTTGCCGGTAAATCGGGAATGGGACCTCGTGGAGACGTTATTCTTGAGGCGGATTGGTGTGTAAATGAGTTTCTTAAAGAGCTGGATCGACTTGGTCTTACAGAGAACACTCTTGTTATATTGACGAGCGACAACGGTCCCGTTTTGGACGACGGTTACAAGGACGATGCGGTGGAAATGGTGGGAAATCATAAGCCCGCTGGTCCTTATAGGGGGTGGAAAACTACAATGTATAATGGAGGTACAGGTATTCCTTTCATTTTGAGATGGCCCGCACAAGTTAAACCTGCTGTGTCTAATACATTTGTCTGCCAGATGGACTTGCTCGCTTCGTTTGCTGCACTCACAGGGCAGACATTCAATGATAAGATTGATAGCCAAAATACACTTGGGGTGTTTCTTGGCATGTGCAAGAAAGGGCGTTCGGAATTGATAGTAGAAGGTATGTTCAATTATGCGTTCCGTCAGGGAGATTATGTTATGATTCCTCCTTATCGAGCCGGGAAAGTGTATGAACTTTACAATATCAGGGAAGATCCGGGGCAGAATAACAATATAGCTGAAAAAAAATCTCGTGTACTTCGCCAGATGATGACGCGTTTTGAACAATTAAAACGTGAAACAAATAAGATTACAAATTATTGATAATTGTTCGAGGTGAGTCTTTGGGAGATTTCGTTAGAAATAAATTCTAAGGTAAACTTGGAATGGATACTGTAGGGTTGATGCTAATTCGTTTATATCGCAACAATGTTGTTTCTTTATGTGTTGGAATCTGGTCTCCATTACTTGGTTTGATACGAAATCATTACAATATAATTATCTATTTTTTTGTGATATTGATTCGCATATATATAAACTTGATTTATGAAAAGTGTATTAATAAGTAGTATTTTTTGGTTTTTGTGTTGCTATGTAGGAGTAAGTGCACAAAATGTATTACGCTCTTCAACCGGAAATTGGGAAGCTGAATTTCAAAGAAACGGTGGAATAAAGTCTTTGAAAATGAAGTTTGGAGACGATATGGTATCCATACCTTGGCATTCAAGTGGTGAATATGCAGGTCCCTATATCAGGACCGATATAAGCCATAATGGCTTTTATAGGGTGGCACCATTTAGTTATATGATGAAAGACATGACATTGGTGTATTCTATTTCTTATCTAGAGGAAAAAGGAAACTTTGTGATTAGGGTTGGTGTAAAAAACGTAACAAACAATGTGCAAACGGTGGAGTGCTTGTCTTTGCGTTTGGGCATTAATCATATTATGGAAGATCCTACTACTTATTATTCGATATTTTTCCCTACCTTATTAAGGTGTGAGAAGAGTCATTTATGGGGATATTTTCAAACGCCTAACGGTCAGGTTTTGGCAATTGGCTCAGATATGCCAATTGCCTCTTGGCATTTGGACTATATAGGGAAAGGACATCGTATAGGGACTTCTGAATTGGATTTATTACACAAGCAACCACTTCCAGCGCGTCATCCACAGAATTTGTTTTATTTAGAGCCAAAGGAAGAAAAGGTTTGGGATATAGTGTTGCTACCATTGGAAAATATTCATCAAGTACCAATGGCTATTGCTTCGGCTTGTGAGGTTCCAACGTTGAATGTTCTTCAGACTACAGTTGCACCTGGTGAGTATGTTGATTTTGATGTTTATTCTTCTGGTAAGTCAAAATCTCATGTTTCTTTATTGGATGCTTCAGGAAAAGACATATCTGATATTCTAGTAAAAAAGGAGAGTGAAACATCTCGCTTTAGCGTGAAAATGCCAGATGACACAGGCATGTATAGGATAAATGTAAGTGTTGAAGGTAAACAGGCAGATGCAAGTATTTACGTTAGAAAAAAACTGGGGTGGTACTTGGAACAAGCTCGTGACGAGGCTCTGAGGATGGAACAGAAAACCGGGCAAAACCGTGAATCATGGATGGGATTTTTCAGTGCATATTGGGCTCATGTATATGCACCGGATCCAAAGCGTTTGGAAGAAACAGAGTTGAAGTTTGAGGATTTTTGGAATAGAATGATAGACCCGAAAACAAGATACTACTATACAAATAGAAAAACGTGGCATTCACGCCCTCAAAATACTTCGTGGATGTTAGGTGTTCTTGTAGCACGTTATGCGGCAACAAAAAAAATTAAACATTTGGAACTGGCAGCGGAATGGGCTGATTTTTTGATAGATAAATATCAATTGCCAAATGGTGCATATAAAGGATATACTGCTCTTACTTTGGGGGCACAATTCCTACAGGAATTGATGTGGTATGAATATCCCTTATCAAGAAAGGACAAGAAATGGGAAGCAAGGTATAAAAAGCATGAAAAATCAATTTTAAGAGCTGGCGATAATTTGTTGATCGAAAAAGATTTGGGCGAGACAGAAGGACAGTCTACTTATGAAGATTCTCAGGCAGGAAGTGCTTGGTCATTACTTGCAATGCACGCAATGATTTCTCATTCAAGAATAAACCCAGAAGATTTTTTGAGAGAAAGCCTTGCTATTCAAAAAAGGCATGAGTGTTTGACTCAAGCGTTGATTCCTGATGCCAGAATGCGTGGAGGCACATTACGTTGGTGGGAAGCTCAATATGATGTTTTGATAAACAAGAATATGATGAACTCGCCTCACGCATGGACGATGCGCTCTCAATTCGGAGCAATATACCTTTATTTATTAACAGGGGAAGAGTATTATTTAAATGTTGCAACGAATGTAATAGGCTCTTGTATTCAGGCTATAGATCATTATTCTGGGCAATTAAGATGGGGATTTATCCCCGATCCTTATGTGGAAATCAAGCGTTTTGTGCCTGATTATCGTTCTGATTATGGCAAGTATGTTGATGATGTGATAGGTGAGCAATGGTTGCCGATGATTAGTGATTGGTGGAGGACTAATGAAAATGAATACCCGCTGTCTACTGAAAAGGGTTGGTCATGTGATAATGATGTGCATGAGCATTTTCGTTTTCTTGCCGAACAATTTATACCGAATGCATTTGTTTTAGAACGTCAGGATGGGACGATTAGAACATGGAACTGTACGGCAGAATTTCTTGATGGTAAATTGACTGTAACGTCTTCCGATAAGGCAGTCTCACGTGTTCACTTTAACATGAAGAGGAGGTGTGAAGTAAGGCTTGACCTAAATGGATGTAAACGTGATTTAATGGTTGATAAGGGAATGAGGTGGTTTGGTCCAGGTTTAAAAGATTATCAAGTCCCGGCAGTTTATTTATGGAAAGAAATGATTGACAAAAAATGATGTAGTGATAAGAATTTATAGTTCGACTATCCAAAGTTTCAGGCTCTAAGCAAATTTCGGCGTGTTGGGCACCGAATCTGTCTGAATTTATGCGTATGATGAATGGAGTTACCTGCCGGTTGCGGGTAACCTTGTTTTTAGAGAGGGATATTCCTAAAATAACAAAATTTAGGAGGCTGTCTCAAAATAGAATTGCTAAAGCAAAAATCTTATAGATTGAGACTTAAAAGTAAAAAATCTCCTGGTTTTAGCCATATCATTAAGATAGATGAAAGCTAAAACAGGAGATTTTTATATCGTAACTTATAGATTATAAGTAAGTCTATCCAATTTTTCTATTTTGAGACAGCCTCTTTTTGTATACTCTCTTAAAATAATATTTCGGTTTTACATAGGAGATTCCCTGTGTACTTATCTTTAGAATGCATATCCAAATCCTATATTCAAATAAATAGGATACATAGCAAACGAAATTGTAGTAAAGTCTTTCTTGAAAATATCGTTTAGTCCCCATGTTAGGTCAGCGTACACATTTAGGTGTTTATAGGCTTTCCACTCTCCGCCTAGCTGTAATCCCCATTGAAATTTGCGTAGACTGCTAGAGAAATCATAAGTTGCTATATTATCACCCTCGAAATTAACGCGGCTACCAGTAGCATCCGGGGAGCGGAGATGGCCCTCGTAAACATGTCCAGAGAAATCACCATCCATCATATATGATAGATAAGGCCCCGCAACCAATTTCCAGCGATCACTGATTTTGTAGTTGGCTAATATGGGTATTGTCAAAAGAGACATTTTGACTTTAGTCTTGACTCCTCCTGTCCAAAGTCCTTCTACTTTTCCGCCTATGTCGTTGAATATTTCCATACCATAGTTTTTCACTAGAGCCTCGGTAGTCATGTTTTTGTTAGCAAGACGTACTCCTAAACTAACTCCCCATTTCTTTTGGACATCTATCCATTTTGTTACATTACCTTCCAGAGTAATAGCAAGTCCGGGCGAATAGCTTTCGATGCTTCTGATTTCTTCGGGAAGGGGAAGAGGAGATGTCCCACCAATATTTACACCTGCTTTGAATTGATAGTCTAGTCCATGAAGAGAAGACCATAGTAGTCCTTTGTGTTCGGACGATTGTGCATTGATTTGGCTGATACCGCAAAAAAGGATAACAATACTAGCCAATATATATTTATTCATATATAAATTACTTTTTAAGTTATTATTCGTTGTCTTCTTTACACTGAATAGTTACCTCGTCTATCCACAAAGTACTTCCTACTGAACCTTTAAATTCTGCTCCATTTATGCTGGAAGAGAATACAACAGCGAGTTTGTATTTACCTTCCTTGAGAGCTGATTCATCTATTGCTTTTTTATATTCAAAAGGTAATTCAAACTGTTTCCACTCACTCGTCTTTTCTATTGACGGAATTCTTGCAAGAGCTATAATCTTATTGGAATTTAGGGAATTATATCCATCAAGGAAATCTTCCACATCGTCAGCTTCGTATAAGACGGCATATATATCACCTTTATCCTTTCCTTCCATTGAAGGATCTATTATAGGCTTTCGGTTTTCATCAGTGCCCGAAATATAAACAGTGCCAGGTTGAAATTTATAATATCCTTTTAATGTTTTTGGATGTTTGAAAAATGGGAATCCGAATTTTGTAGCAGCTTTGGCATCTCTTAATGCATCTTTTACTATGAATGTACCGATGAAAAGGTTACCTGCTGCAATTGGCATCTTAACTTTTTCGCCAAAATCTCCTGTACTCTTTGTCTCTAGTCGAATACCTTTACCTATATAACCTTCAGTTTGTAAAGTTGGGTAATCAAAGGGGGACTTTGCCATACCGGTAAGTTTGAAGCCCGGATTTCCACTCGCCCATTGGAGCGTTTCTCCTTGTTGCTGATTAAATTCATAAAGTTCATGGTAATCGGAACTTCCATCTACTAAGTTTTCGAAATGGAAATTTGTAGGAAGTTCAGATTTGATTACAGTAATGGTATAGACAGCTTCAGTTGTTTCACTTTCAGATGTAACTCTGAACTTACGTTGATACTGTTCCAATGTTTGTTCTGGAGTAATGGGGATCTGTGAAGTAGAAAAGTCATATTTGGGAGGAGCATCATTTGCTATTGCATTAACAGGTTCTATACTAGCTCCGTCTGGTAATGTGAATTTAATTTCTAATGCAGATAAGTCTGTAGACTTAGATACATAAATAGAAGCTGTTTTACTACTAGGGTTAATAGTGGATAATTGGATGTTAGTACCGCTGCATCCGTCTATAGCTGCTTCGACATTCAAAGCTTCATCTTGGATGCAGGAAACCATTGTCAGACATAAGACTATTCCGGCTGATACATTTCTTAGTTTCATCTGTTTATTCAGAATTAATGGATTATTCGTATGCAAAGGTAGATAAAAGAGTTGAATATCAATTGACATTGAATGTTAAAAGAAAAAATGGGGTTGTGAGAATGATATGGCAACTCCCGTTCTGTATGCTGGATTTGTTTTATAACATGTATGTCGCTGTTTGATGAACAATTCGAAATTTTTCATGGAGTCTCTGTATTATATCGGGAAAATCCTGTCATTTCCCATATAACCGTTCAGTTCGTAACCTTTTGCGGAACCATACTTTGAGACTGTATAAAAAAACTCCCGCTTTCACCTAAGGGAAAAGCGGGAGTTTTTAATAAACTATAGCTTACTTATATCTTATGGGCTGATTATACGATACCTTGTGCCATCATTGCTTTTGCAACCTTCATAAATCCGGCTACGTTAGCACCTTTCACATAGTTTACATATCCGTCGGCTTCAGTACCATACTGAACGCAAGCTTCGTGGATATTCTTCATAATGCTTTTCAGTTTCTCGTCAACTTCTTCTGCACTCCAACTCAGTTTGATAGAGTTCTGAGTCATTTCAAGACCTGATACAGATACACCACCAGCATTAGCCGCTTTACCCGGAGCATAAAGAATCTTAGCATCCTGAAATACTTTGATTGCTTCCGGAGTAGAAGGCATGTTAGCACCTTCGGAAACTGCAATTACACCGTTGGCAACCAATGTCTTGGCATCGTCGCCGTTAAGTTCGTTCTGAGTGGCAGAAGGCAGGGCGATATCTGCTTTTTCGCCCCAAGGACGAGCTCCTTCTACATATTTGCAACCATATTTCTCTGCATATTCGCGGATACGACCACGGTAGAGGTTTTTCAGTTCCATGATATAATCCAGCTTTTCGCGGTCGATACCATCCGGATCATAGATGTAACCGTCAGAGTCGGACATGGTCAGCACTTTGCCACCCAGTTCAAGAACTTTTTCTGCTGTGTATTGAGCAACGTTACCGGAACCGGAAATCAGGCAAGTCTTGCCTTTCAAGTCAGTACCCTTGGTTTTCAGCATTTCCATTAAGAAATAGATGTTACCGTAACCGGTAGCTTCCGGGCGAATCAATGAACCACCAAATTCGCGTCCTTTACCGGTAAATGTTCCGGTGAATTCATGAGTCAGTTTCTTGTACATACCAAACATGAAACCTACTTCACGACCACCAACACCGATGTCACCGGCAGGAACGTCAGTCTCAGGACCCACGTGACGCCATAATTCAAGCATGAAAGCCTGTACGAAACGCATTACTTCCATATTTGACTTACCGCGCGGAGAGAAGTCGGAACCACCTTTACCGCCACCCATAGGCAGGGTAGTCAGTGAGTTTTTGAATGTTTGTTCAAAGGCAAGGAACTTCAAGATAGAAAGGTTTACAGATGCATGGAAACGGATACCGCCTTTGTACGGGCCAATCGCGTTGTTATGCTGAACACGGTAACCCATGTTCGTCTGAATGTTACCTTTGTCGTCCATCCAAGTCACGCGGAACTGATATACTCTATCAGGAATACACAGACGTTCGATCAAGTTTACTTTATCGAACTCCGGGTGTTTGTTGTATTCTTCTTCAATCGTAGAAAGTACTTCTTCTACTGCTTGATGATACTCCGGTTCATTGGGAAATCTTCTTTTCAGATCGTCTAATACCTTTGCTGCATTCATAATCTTTTTTTCTTTTATTGGTTGTTTAAAATTCGATTATCTATTTCTCTTATGCGGTTGCAAAAGTAAAGATAAAAATTGAACTAACAAACATTTTATAAAGAAAAATGCGATAAAACATCAAATTTGATATTTTATCGCATTAAAAGCAGAAAAAAAGATATTTATTTATTCTTTTTGATCGACTTATAGACAGGAATAAAGACTAATGCTGCCGAAATGACAAGCATTACTACTGTCATTCCGTCAATTCGTTCGGCTTTTGTAAGAACCAAATAGCAAAGAGCCAGCCAAAGTAGACTGATACAAACTATTTGTGATTTTGATAACGGCCTTCTCATTTGCTTTCCTTTTTCTTCTTGTCTACGATAGCATCAATCACGGCTAACG
>ENA-OPSQ01000047-OPSQ01000047.1-human-gut-metagenome-genome-assembly--contig:-NODE-47-length-101450-cov-17.896188_pt1 | contig 101450 bp, 74 predicted proteins | sample MGYA00241456_ERZ501904 | MGnify/ENA primary metagenome ERZ501904 (study PRJEB25962, sample SAMEA2042452) | human gut metagenome | biome: human gut; feature: human-associated habitat; material: faeces...
ACAACTAAAAGGTGTATAGTCGTACAACTAAAAGGTGTATAGTCGTACAACTAAAAGGTGTATAGTCGTACAACTAAAGGGTGTATAGTCGTACAACTAAAGAGGGTTGTCACTAGGCTCAGCAGACCTTTCGACTGCAGTCAGCAGACCTGCTGACTAGGCTCAGCAGAGCTGCTGACTGCAGTCGGAATCTTCTAGAAACAGGCTTCGTATACTTAATATATTAGTTCATTGAATCTGATTAAACGCCTTTCACTACTTACCCAGTCGTCTCGGTGCGTTTGTTCAGTCATATCAAACTTTAGCAGCAAATAATAATCTCTTTTTATAATCACAGCCATTCCCGAAAAGTGAAACAAATAACAAAAATCAGGAATAGGGATTTTCCCTTCTACTTTAGGGAATCATTCCCATTTCATTTCAAAAGAAAGCTGTACTTTTGCAACCATAAAACAATATAATAACTTATAAAAACAGTATCGCTTATGAAAAGAAATGAAGTAATGGCGCTCATCGCCACAACCATATTGATGTTTGCCGCATGCCTCTCGGCTTCGGCTAAAGGAAAAAGAAACGTGGAGCGGGGAATGACCAAGCAGGAAGTGATTGCCATTCTCGGAGAACCTAAGCTCACCAGTTTCGACATGTATGGGGACAAATGGGAATATGACAAATGTAATTATCTGTTTGGAGATTCCAAGTACATCACGGTCTTCTTCGACAGAAACGGAAAGGTTGTGCAGTACGATACAAGAATCATAGAACCAAACAGCCAAACATCGAATGTACAGCAGCCACAACACCCAACCCCACCCATCTACGATGGAAGATGTGATCCAGATGGCAGAATGGATTACGGCTATTGCCTCGATGATGCTTCCTTCTCTAAACTATATAATAAGGTAAAGCAAGCAAGCTTCAACGACAACAAGTTCGACCTGATAGAAGTGGCAAGCCTCGGCTGCTATTATTCCTGCGCCCAGGTGGTCCGCATCATGAAGATATTCCCTTTCGACGACGAACAGCTGAAAGCGCTCAAAATGATGGCGCCACATATCGTGGATCTTCAGAATACAGGTCTCATCTATAAAGTATTCAGCTTTGACAGCGAAAAGGATAAGGCTGAGGAAATCATCAGAAATAGCAAATAAATAAGGTGATTGATGCGGATTGCAAATCCGTGAGCAAGATGCCTAACGGATACCAGATAACCACAGAATCAAATCCGTGAGCAAGATGCGCATCTTGCTCACGGATTTTTCTTTTCCCCTCCCTTTCCATTTTTTTACAAAAATCACAAGGATTGTTAAATTTGAAACTTTATACTAAACTTTTCCGTCTAAATGCAATCAGATTAATATCTTTCTGAAACAAATAAAACAGGTAAAAAAGAAAATAGAAGAAGATTATGAACGGAAAAGTAAAAAACGCAATGGCTGCTCTGCTTCTTGTGGCGGCACCATTAGCTACACAGGCAAAACAATGGTCGCTGAAAGACTGTATCGACTATGCGCTTGCCAACAACATCGCTCTTCAGAAGACGCAACTCACCAAGGCCAGCGCCCAAGAAGATTATCTGCAGTCGAAAGCTGCTCTGCTTCCGTCGCTCAGCGCCAGCACCAACCAAAGCGTGAACTATACTCCTTGGGTGGCTAGCGGTATCAGCGGTGATGGTTTCTCAAGAGCCAGCATCGACAAGGTGTATTATAACGGAAGCTACTCCGTGATGGGTAACTACACCATCTGGAATGGAAACAAGAACCATAATCAGGTTAAACTGAACCAGCTCTCTGCCGAGGCTGCACAGCTCGATTCGGCTACCCAAGCTATCAAACTGCAGGAACAGATTGCACAGCTCTACGTGCAGATTCTCTACTCTACAGAGGCTATCCAGGTGAACAAGGAGAGCTATCTCTCGAGCCAGCAGAACGAAGAACGGGGCAAGGAGATGGTGAAGATAGGCAAGATGAGTCAGGCTGACCTGGCACAGCTCACCGCTCAGCGGGCTCAGGATGAATTCAACATCGTGCAGGCTGAAAGCAATGTGAAGAACTATAAGCGACAGTTGAAGGAACTGCTTCAGATTACAAGCGATGAAGCTTTTGACATCGAGATTCCGAATACCACCGATGAGATGGCTCTCGTGGCTGTTCCGGCAATGAACGGAGTCTATGCTGCGGCTCTCGAAAACCGTCCGGAGTTCAAGACCTTCAGGAATCAGTTGGCTCAGAACGACTTGAACATCAAGATTGCGAAGGCGGGCAAGCTGCCTACCATCAGCGCTAACGCAGGTATTTCTACCAGCAATACTTCCATGAACAGCAATGGTCTTGGCAAACAGTTGAAGACCAACTTCAGCGTTGGAGGCGGCGTAGGAGTGAGCATCCCTCTCTTTGAAAACCGAACCACCAAGACTCAGGTGAACAAGGCTTTGATTCAGCGCGAAAGCATCCAGCTCGACCTGAAGAACCAGCAGACCCAGCTCTACTCTACCATTGAGAACTACTGGTTGCAGGCTACCACCAACCAAAGCCAGTTTAAAGCGGCAAAGGTTAGCAGCGAGAGTGCCCAGACCAGTTACAATCTGCTGAGCGAGCAGTTTAAGCTGGGATTGAAGAATATCGTTGAGCTAAGAACAGGAAAGGATAACCTGCTCAAAGCGAAGCAGAACGAGCTCCAGGCCAAATACCTCGCCATCCTCAACATCAATATGTTGAAATTCTATAAGGAAGGACATATTTAAGGAGGCGCATAGGGAAGTTAAGAGAAGTTAGAGGGAAGTTAAGGGACAAATGCCCTACGTTTACGAAAAAAGACTATTGTCCCTTAACTTCCCGAACGACCGTAGGGAGTGATAACTTCCCTTAACTCCTTACTTTCCCCCTCCCAAACAAAAGTTTTATTATTTCGAATTAAATTAATCTGATTATAAAAAATGAAAAAGTTGAGAATTAGCAAAATCTGGATTGCTGTCGTGGTGATAGTAATCGTTGCCGTGGCGGCATGGGCGATGTCGGGCGGAAAAAAGGAGGAAGATATTAACTTCAAGGAGGAAAAAGTGGCGCTGAAAACCTTGCAGAACAGCGTAACCGCTACGGGTACTATCGAGGCTGTAACCTCAGTAACCGTGGGTACACAGGTGAGTGGTATCGTCAACAAACTTTATGTAGACTACAACTCCCAGGTAAAGAAGGGACAGGTCATCGCAGAACTCGACAAGACCAATCTCCTGAGCGAACTGAATACTGCGAAGGCAAACCTAGCCAGCGCACAGAGCAGTCTGAACTATCAGGCAGCCAATATGGAGCGCTATAAAACCCTTTACAAGAAGGGACTTGTCAGCGCCGATGAATACGAGAATGCCCTTCTCACCTATCGCCAGGCTAAGGAACAGGTTGCCTCTTCTAAGGAAAACGTGCAGAGAGCACAGACCAACCTCGGCTACGCCACCATCACCTCTCCTATCGACGGAACCGTGATCTCGAAGAGCGTAGAGGAAGGTCAGACCGTGGCTGCAAGCTTCAACACCCCAGAGCTCTTCACCATTGCCAAGGACCTGACCAATATGCAGGTAGTAGCCAATGTGGACGAGGCTGATATCGGCAATGTAAAGGAGGGCGACCGAGTAACTTTCACTGTAGATGCCTATCCGGATGATACCTTCGAGGGAACCGTGAAGCAGGTGCGCCTGGAAGCTACAACTACCAATAATGTAGTAACTTACGAGGTCGTGATTTCTGCTCCAAATGCTGATTTGAAATTGAAACCGGGTCTTACAGCCAACGTTACCATCTACACCCAGGAGCGCAGCGGCGTGCTCGCCGTAGCCAACAAGGCTCTCCGCTTTACCCCTACCAAGGAAACCGTGGGCAAAGACATGAAGATTGTAGACTGCAAGGGTAAAAACAAGGTTTGGACATTGAATGGCAACACCCTCACCGCTCATCCTGTAACCATCGGTCAGAGTGATGGAATCAATACAGAAATCACCAAGGGATTGAAGCAGGGCGATAAGATTGTTACGGAAATCGTGGTGAATGTTCCGGAAGAGGAGGACGCTCCACAGCAGAGCCAGGGACTGATCAGCGGTCCGGGTCCTAGAGGAAAGAAGAAATAGAGTTAAAGGGAAGTGAAAGGGAAGTGAAGAGAAGTTAGAGGGAAGTGAAAGGGACAAATGCCCTACGTTTTAAGAAAGAAGACTATTGTCTCTTAACTTCCCGAACGACCGTAGGGAGTGATAACTTCCCTTAACTTCTCTAACTTCCATAATAATAATTATTATGTCTGAAACATCAAATAGCAACGAGAACAAGAAGGTGGTGATAGAGCTCGACAATGTGCGCCGCGACTTTCTTGTGGGTGATGAAACCGTCCATGCCCTGAAAGGCGTAAGCTTCAAGATCTACGAGGGCGAGTTCGTTACCATTATGGGTAAGTCGGGTTCCGGCAAATCCACCCTGCTCAACCAGCTGGGCTGTCTCGACACCCCTTCCAAGGGTGAATATTACCTGGACGGCGTGAGCGTGCGCAAGATGAGCCGCAACGACAGAGCCATCCTGCGCAACCGCAAGATTGGCTTCATCTTCCAGAACTACAATCTCCTGCCAAAAACCACGAGCGTGGAGAATGTAGAGCTGCCACTGATGTACAATCCTGCCATCAATGCAGAAGAACGGAAGCAGCGTGCCATCGAAGCTCTGAAGGCTGTAGGACTGGGCGAGAGACTCTATCATAAGAGCAATCAGATGTCGGGTGGACAGATGCAGCGTGTAGCCATCGCCCGTGCACTGGTGAACAATCCTGCCGTGATTCTCGCCGACGAGGCAACGGGTAACCTGGACACGAGAACCAGTTTCGAGATTCTGGTCCTTTTCCAGAAGCTCTACGCTGAGGGCAGAACCATCATCTTCGTAACCCACAACCCGGATATCGCCAAATATTCCAGCCGCAACATCGAATTGCGCGACGGTCACATCATCAGCGATACCTATAATGACCACATCCTTTCGGCAGCAGAAGGCCTTGCCGCCCTGCCAGCCAATACGGACGAATAGGAGAAGAGTGAGAAGTGAAGAACGAAGAGTGAAGAATTCAACAGCTTTACTAATCATAAAGTTCAATGTTCAAAATTCAAAGTTCAAAGTAAATGAATTATCAGAATCTTTTTAAGATTGCCATCCGAGCGATAGCAGCCAATAAGATGCGCTCCTTCCTCACAGCCCTGGGCATCATCATCGGTATTGCAGCCGTGATTACGATGCTTGCCATCGGACAGGGAAGTAAGGCGAGCATCAAGGCGAACATCGCCGAGATGGGTAGTAATATGATTATGATTTCACCGGGTGCCGACATGAGAGGCGGTGTGCGACAGGATGCTTCCTCGATGGAGACCCTGAAGCAAGCCGACTACGAGAGCATCAAGGAGGATTGTAATTACATCAGTGCCATTTCGCCTACCGTAAACAGTTCGGGACAGTGGATCTACGGCAACAACAATACGCAGAGTTCCATCTATGGCGTGAACCAGGACTACCTGAGCATCCGCCAGCTGAAGGTGGCAGATGGAGAAATGTTTACCGATACCGACATCAAGGCAGCTGCCAAGGTCTGCATCCTGGGTCAGACCGTAGTGGATTATCTTTTTCCCGACGGCAGCGACCCGATCGGCAAGGTAGTACGTTTCAACAGCATCCCGTTCCGTGTAATAGGTGTGCTCCAGAAGAAGGGTTACAACTCCATGGGAATGGACCAGGATGACCTCGTGCTCGCCCCATACACCACCGTGATGAAGCGAATCCTGGCACAGACCTATCTGGGCGGAATCGTATGTTCTGCCATTACCGAGGAAGCATCTCAGCCGGCTCAGGATCAGATTTCGGAAATTCTCCGCCACAACCACAAGCTGAAGGATGCCACCGAGACCACCGAGGCAGATGAGGATGATTTCAACATCCGTTCGCAGGAGGAAATCTCCAGCATGATGAATTCCACCATGTCCACCATCACCATCCTTCTGGGTAGTGTGGCAGGAATCTCCCTGCTGGTGGGCGGTATTGGAATCATGAACATCATGTACGTTTCCGTTACCGAGCGAACCCGCGAAATCGGTCTTCGAATGAGTGTGGGAGCCAGGGGAATTGACATTCTGAACCAGTTCCTCATCGAGGCGATTCTGCTCTCTGTGACCGGTGGAATCATCGGAGTGATCCTGGGAGTGAGTCTGTCGCTGAGTCTGAATGCCTTCCTGCACATTGCCACTCAGATAGAGCCTTGGAGCATCATCATGAGTTTCGCCGTATGTACCTTTACGGGTGTGTTCTTCGGATGGTATCCGGCAAAGAAGGCAGCAAGACTCGACCCTATCGAGGCAATCAGATACGAGTAAAAATCTGATCAGTTTTTTCAAAAATATATCTGTTTTATCAAAACTTTATTGTATTTTTGCAGAAGAATTCAATAAACTTAAGATAAAACAGATAGAAAGAAAATGAATACAGAAATATTATCAGCAGATAAAGACCCGATGGGCGCAGCCATTCTCGACTTCCAGCAGCATGGGAAAGCAGCCCGACTGAGAGTGCTCTCTTCCATGTTCGAGGAAGACGAAATGCCAGTAACCCATCTCTTCAGAAGCGTCCCGGAAATGCCGATGCTGGAACAGAAGACCTTGCAACTTGCCAAGGGACGGGTGCTGGATATTGGAGCCGGAAGCGGTTGCCATACGCTCGCCCTGCAGGAGAAGGGCTTTATGGTGAAGGCCATAGATATTTCGCCTTTGAGTTGCGAAGCGATGAAGTTGAGAGGAGTGAAGGATGCGGAATGCATCAATCTTTTCGACGATCATCTGGGAACGGGTTTCGATACGATTCTCCTCCTGATGAACGGAACGGGAATTGCCGGAAAGATAGAAAATCTCCCTGCCCTCTTCCAGCGCCTGAAGGCGTTGCTGAATCCAGGCGGTCAGATTCTCATCGATTCCTCTGATTTGAAATATATCTATGAGAATGAGGATGGAAGTTTCGACATCAATCTGAATGGAGCCTATTATGGAGAAGTAGATTATCAGATGATCTACAAGGATGTAAAGGGCGACCGCTTCGACTGGCTCTACGTAGATTTCCCATTACTGAAATCCATTGCCGAAACCTGCGGGTTGCACGGCGAGCTGGTGGCAGAAGGCGAGCACTACGACTATCTGGCGAGGTTTTTCTAAAAAATTCAAGTTTCGCAAGTGAGGGAATTGACAGAAGTTAAAGAAGTTATCACTCCCTACGGTCGTTCGGGAAGTGAAGAGACAATAGTCTTCTTTCGTAAAACGTAGGACATTTGTCCCTTAACTTCCCTCTAACTTCCCTAACTTCCCTTAACTTCCCCACATGCGAAAGTTCAGTAAAAAACATCATAAAAAAGTGAAGGAGCTAAGACAAATGTTCTTAGCTCCTTCACTTTTTTCCTCCTAACCTATTTTATCTTATCGTTGAAATCGTGACATCTGAAAACTCGTTCATGTAATCAAGAATCTCCATGGTGTGAAAATCGCGCTTCGCCTTGATTTCTATGTTCGCTTCCAGGAATTCCTCCTTCGAGTAGCGGCGCTCTTTCAGCTCATAGGAATGAACTTCCAGACCTTTCTGCTTGATTTGCCTGATAAACTCCTTCACGCTTTCACGAGATGGCGCGGTAAAGGTCAAGTCGATGGTAGTTGTTCCCAACTGCGGAATCCAGTAGTTCAATACTTCCAGTCCCATCAACACCATCGCCGTGGTAATAGCTGCAGCTACATACATTCCCGTACCGCACGCCAGACCGATGGCTGCCGTCACCCACAAGCCTGCAGCAGTAGTCAATCCTCTCACCACGTTCTTCTGGAAGATAATCGTTCCGGCGCCCAGAAATCCAATGCCCGAAACCACCTGCGCAGCCACACGGGAAGAATCCTTTAAGTCAAATCCGAATCCATACTGGGAAACGACACAGAAAAGCGCACTTCCCAATGCCACGAGAAAGTGAGTACGGAAACCTGCCTCCTTGGCACGATATTCTCGCTCAATGCCTATCGCACCTCCTAAAAGCAGGGCGAGAGACAGGCGAATGGTCAGGTCAATATAAGTTGCATCCATATTATTGTCCTTTCTTTAATTAATCAACAAAAAAATCATTTAATTGCAAATATACAACTTTTCTTGGAAAGAAAGGCGAGAATTTCAAAAAAATAATGTATCTTTGCAACTGTTAGTGCCAATTTCGGCAATTTACTCAATTTATTCACAAATACACATTATTTAATAATATATATGGCAACAGTTGACGACAAGAAGATTATCTTTTCAATGGTGGGCGTATCTAAGATTATCCCACAAAACCAGAAACAGATTCTGAAGAACATCTACCTATCGTTCTTCTACGGAGCAAAAATCGGCATCATCGGTTTGAACGGTGCCGGTAAATCTACGTTGATGAAAATCATCGCAGGACTTGAGCAACCTACCCAGGGTGAGGTGGTTTGGAGCCCAGGCTACTCTGTGGGCTACTTGCCTCAGGATCCTCCGCTCGACGAGAACAAGACCGTGAAGGAAAACGTGATGGAGGGTGTGCAGAAAATCTATGATGCACTCGCAGAATATGAGGACATCAACAATAAGTTCGGTCTCGAAGAATATTACGGAGACCCTGATAAGATGGACAAGCTGATGCAGCGCCAGGCTGAGGTGCAGGATATCATCGATGCTACCGATGCCTGGAATATCGACTCCAAACTGGAGCGTGCGATGGCTGCCCTCCACTGTCCTCCAGGCGATTGGCCTGTTACCAATCTCTCGGGTGGTGAGCGCCGCCGCGTGGCTCTCTGCCGCCTGCTCCTGCAGAAGCCGGATGTACTCCTGCTCGATGAGCCTACCAACCACCTGGATGCAGAGAGCATCGACTGGCTGGAGCAGCACCTGCAGCAGTATGAGGGTACCGTCATCGCCGTAACCCACGACCGCTACTTCCTCGACGACGTGAGCGAGTGGATTCTGGAGTTGGACCGTGGCGAGGGTATTCCATGGAAGGGCAACTATTCATCATGGCTCGACCAGAAGACCAAGCGAATGATTCAGGAGGAGAAGACTGCCTCTAAGCGCCGCAAGACATTGGAGCGCGAGTTGGAATGGGTTCGCATGGCACCTAAGGCCCGTCAGGCTAAGGGTAAGGCTCGTCTGAACTCTTACGAGCAGATGCTCAACCAGGAGCAGAAGGAGCGCGAGGAGAAGCTGGAAATCTTCATCCCTAACGGTCCTCGTCTGGGTAACAAGGTTATCGAGGCTCAGCATGTAAAGAAGGCGTTCGGCGAGAAGGTTCTCTTCAACGACCTCAACTTCATGCTTCCTCCTAACGGCATCGTAGGTGTGATCGGTCCTAACGGAGCCGGCAAGACTACCCTCTTCCGCCTCATCATGGGCTTGGATCAGGCAGATGGCGGAACATTCGAGGTGGGTGAGACCGTGAAGCTGGCTTATGTTGACCAGCAGCACAAGGACATCGACCCACAGAAGACCGTTTACGAGGTGATTTCCCAGGGCAACGAAACCTTGCGTCTGGGTGGTAGAGATGTGAATGCACGTGCTTACATCAGCCGCTTCAACTTCTCGGGCACCGACCAGAGCAAGCTCTGCAGTGTTCTCTCGGGTGGTGAGCGCAACCGCCTGCAGTTGGCTTTGGCATTGAAGCAGGAAGGCAATGTATTGCTCCTCGATGAGCCAACCAACGATATCGACGTGAACACGCTGCGTGCCTTGGAGGAAGGTTTGGAGGCATTTGCAGGTTGTGCAGTGGTTATCAGCCACGACCGCTGGTTCCTCGACCGAATCTGTACCCACATTCTTGCCTTCGAGGGCAACGGTGAGGTCTTCTTCTTCGAGGGCAGCTATTCTGAGTATGAAATCAACAAGGCACGCCGTCTTGGCGATACAGAAATCAAGAAGGGTCGCTACCGCAAGTTGATGGAGGAATAAAGATTCAAAAAAGATAAAGAACAAAAAAGCCCAGGGCAATTTGCTCTGGGCTTATTATTTTTCAGATATTTCACTGATTGCTAAAAAGCAGAATTACTTTACTACCACCTTGCGTGTAGAACCATCGCTCATGCGGATGATGTTAAGACCCTTCTGAGGAGCAGAAATGCGCTTGCCGTCAGCAGAGAAACGAGCCACCTCGACTGCACCATTCGTGGTAATATTCTTGATACCAGTAGCAGGAGTTACAGTAACAGCAAATGTAGACTCAGCCAACTTACCATTGGAATTAACCTTAATAGTAACAGTAGTCTTACCCTCCTTCTTTGGAGTGATGACAAGTGAACCATATTGCATCTTGGCATCCAACACAGATGCATCACTGACAGTTTTCACACTCTTAACAATAGCTGCATCAAAGTTGTCTGCATCAGTGGCAAGATCTTTCAAATCAATAGTAGCAGTCTTATCAGCTGCCAAAGTCAAATCTCCTACAGGATTAGCAATCACAGGAGCTTCATTATCAGGGAAAACAGGCAATGATGGGAACCAATAGTTAGAAATCATTGGATATTCAGCAAGCTGCTTACCCTCTGCATCATACTTGCGAACCACATAAGTAGCATCACCAAAGCCCTTGAACAAACTAACGTATGCATCATCACTTACAGGATCTACGCGGAATGAGCAACCGTAGATATAGAAGCCATCAGCCGCATCTGTATAGTCAAGATACTTAGAGAACTTATTAGAGTCTATGTCATACTTATAGATAGTATAGTTACTAAACCAAGAAGAGCTACCGCCATTCCAGTAGAGTACGTTCTGCTGATTGCTTGCGCAGAAGCAATCGGGAGTCCAAGCATACCATGAATTAGCAGGTCCATAGATACCTTCTGGCAAAACAATGATGGTCTGTTCCAAAGTGTTAGGATTGAGCTTGACAATTCTGTTGTCAGCCTGTCCTGTACCCGATGTGGCAGCTAAACTCAACCAGAGGTTTCCGTCTTTAGAAAGAACTACAGAACCAAAGCCCCATCCTTCAGGTGCAGCAATAGCCTGTTCAACCTTATCTGTATTGGCATCAATAACAAGAAGACCACTCTTCTGGTGTACAGCGAATACACGATCGTTAACACGAATCATACTACCAATCTGTCCGCTATAAAGCTGATCGTAAGCACTACCTCCACCATTTGTGGTTCCCTCCACACTACCAGCAATTTCCTGCTTATCGAGGTCGAGGATAAAGATACCATTACTTGTACCTACATAGCCCTTATGCTCATCTACACCAAGAAAAGCACGGCCATCGGCATTGGTAGATATCGTCTGGATTTGCTTCTCCATCTTCATGGTCTTGGCGTCAAGAATATTGACACGACCACCGACAACAGAAGCTCCAGGGTCTTTCTCCTGCTTTGACGTCACATAGAACTTATCGCCATAAATCTGGCCATATTGAGCAGTACATCCCAACTCTATACCAGGATTCTCCTTCTGGACAACGCGGTAAACCCACTCACCATCATTAGTCAAGAAATTGATAGTAGAGTTCTGATGACCATACCAGTCTTCATTAACAATAAATGTTCCCTTGGTATAGTCTGTATTAGCATTCTCATCATATACCAACTGGCAAGCACCAGTCTGAGTTGGCTGAGAGTAATCTATAATTGTACCAAGTACATCACGTTCTGGCAATGTAATGCCTTCAATCTTCGTATTGGCAGGAAGATGATTATAAGCAGCACCATTCTTTACTACCTGGTACTCTCCATCAACGAACTTGACTACAGGAGAAAGGTCTGTACTACAAATATCACTGTTCAGTAGATGAGATTTTGCAGACTCAGTAATCGTACCATTTATTACATTATATCCATAAGAAACAACGTCTTTTGCCGCATCATCACTTTTAATATTAAGAGTAATACCATCTCCATTATTATAGAACACATTGTTAGCAAAATGTACATGTGGAGCATTCACTACACAAATAAGACCATCTGAAGCCTTATCATTATCAGCAAAGGTACAAGATACAAGATTAAGATGTACCAAATCCTTATTAGGCAACTCCCAAATATTTAAGACACTACCCTTTCCTGTCATTTTAATGTTAGAAAAACGACAGTTGCTGATAGTAACATTTATATCCTTACTAGCTGATGTACCACTGATAGCACAACCAACGCCGTCACCATTTCCAGAGATACCATCAAAAATACACCTGTCAATAGTCAAACTTCCTCCTTTATAAGGAGCATAATAGAAAGCACTTTCTTGCAAATTCTTAAAGACGAAATCAGTTATGCGGATTGTCTTATAATCACTCGGATAAGCATTCAAAGGAAGAGGACCATTTGTCAAGACAACACCATTGCCATTAATAGTAACACTGTTATTAATCTCTGCATAATCTAATATGCCCGATGTATCAAACTCAGTACCACGCAATCCCTCACGGAACTTAATAGTCTCGCCATCTGTTGCATTTTTCAGTGCCTCAGCAAATTCCTTTAAATTGTTTACTGTTGTGACCTTGCCTGTCTCTGCTGTTGCTGACTTTATCTTAGCTTTAGCAGTAGGAACAGTAAGAGTTGAAACATATTCGAGTTTTCCACTCATGTCATTGCTATACCAGTTTGACATATCAGAGATATAAGACCATCCATCAACACAACCACTGGTCAGTTCTCGTGAAGTTGCTCCTACAGAAGAATAGCCATACGCTTGATCCAAAGAGTTAGTTGTCCAATAACTCCAATAGCCATTATACCAACCAGCACACCAGTGATCTGACGCATCATTAGAAGTAAACTTATCAAATGTATAATCTGCACAATTATAGGTACCAGCAGTAAGACTAAAGGAACTACTACCATTCAATAGTTTGATGTTTCCATTCCCATTGATGTCATAGCCAAGTCCTCCAACAGCAGTACCATATTGAGTACCCTCATTCACTAACATATAAAAGCGTGGGTCGGCAGCAGCAACAGCTTTCAGCATATCCACACCAGTGGCTTTACCACTCCATCTATACCCCCACACTAAATTCGTGTTGTTACCTTTACCATCATCCCATTTTACAACGAGAGCAGCATGATTTCTACCATTTCCTACCCAATACTGGATATTATCAAAATCAATATTAGGCATGACTGAGGCTATCTCAGCCTTGGCACTTCTCGCTAATTTGCGAGGTACCCCCTGAACGCAGACTTGTGCAAATGCAAACGTTGTGCACAAGAGCATCAATAAAAGAAAGTAAAGTTTCTTCTTCATACTTATTACCTTAAAATTAAACTTATAATAATTAACTATTTATTCTCTTTCACCAATCATCTATTCACCTAATGGATCATCAGGTAAAGACGATTTAACTTCCACATGCAAGTCTTGTGCTCTCGCCACTTCCGTGGAAGTTTCTCCAACCCATCCGCAATACTGTCTCACTCCAGTATAGACTCTAATGAAATCAACCCCTGGCAGATGCACAGGATTTCCCTGCTTATCTACAGCCCAGGAAATATCAAAGGAACAGAGGTCTTGTTCCGCATTGGGATGATTATCAACATATCCCCACGGATAGGAATAAAGTACATAGTAGGTTCCTATATGACTTTCGTCCACTCCGTTTTGAGGCAACAAAGTTCCCTCAAACTTCATCTCATCTGCCTTGATCCACTCAGGATAATAATTCTGCGCATGGAATGAGTTCTTGGCCACATAGCCACTTCCACCACGATTATCCGTCCAAGGGATATACAAGGTATCCGTCAGCATGCCCGTAACATCAGGAACAGGCTTGTGGGCTCCATCAGGGCGGAAATACGTAATCTCATAATTCTTGAGCGTGGTAGGCTTGCCATATTCACTGCCAGCCAATTCATACCACTCATCATCATCCGCTCTACCATTGCAGTTGCGGTCGAAAGCCACCATCACGATGCCGGGTTCTGCCGAACCTCCTTTTTGTTCCTTATAGGCAGGAATGTCGCTATAGAAGGCATTACCCTTGATGAAGAAATCTTTCTGGCCTGGCACATTGACAACTGTATGATCGAACCCAAAGGTTACATACCCTCCATAAGATCCCAGCGAAATCATCACATCGTTGGTCAGGTCATTTTCTGCTTTCTGGCGCATTGTCTCCTCATTATCGCCCTGTTCATAAAGAGGCATCGTATTGACAAACTGCCCTGGTGCAGGCCGGTACTCATATACCTTAGCTGTATAGGGACTATACTCGGTATCCTCATGCACCACCTGTACGGGGAAGGTATACTTATATCCACGCTCCCCATCATCGAGGGAGAAAGTAAGCGTGTAAGTGCCTTCTTTTTCGGCAAGAAACACATAATCCCGATCCGTACTAAGCAGGGAATCCCGCCCATCTGAAGTCTGCACCGTCCATCGATAGCTCTTGCCCTCATAGGCTGGCGAAAGTCGGAGTTTACGCATGCGCTCAATATAATAGTAGTCATTGAGTCCCGATGAGACGTTTTCCAAGTCCTGATGGCAACTCGACAATCCCATCCCCAGCAACAAACAGATCAATATATCACATAATCTTATCTTCATCGTCTTCCATTATTTTGTAAGAAAACACATGTGGGCAGGAATATCCCCTGTCCTCACACTCCACTTTTTCACTCCATACCGATTATAGCAGTGCAACACCCCACTCGAAACATAGTTTTTGGCATCTGTTACGTAGATGTCATGTGTTTCCGGATGGATATTGATACCATAAGGGATGGTGATGTCTTTTTCCGATCCATCGGTAATAAACGAGTCGCTCACTTTCTTCAGGGTCTTTACATTGACGATACCATACGTGATGGTATTCTTCTGTGTATAGTTGTTCCACTCCGTGGCATAATAATAAAGCGAATCGCCACTGATGCAGAAGTTACTGCAAGGTATGTTGAGCGTATCAGTTACCTCCATCTCGTTGCGTCCTTTCTTTCTATCTAACACATAGAGATTGGAATGGATGTTCTGGTAATCTCCCCGGGAAGTTACCCAAAGTTTGCCGTACTTATCAGCTTTAATATGATGGAGATTGATACCCACTGGAATTTTCTCTACTTGCTTGAATCCCTCTATTTCTATCACCGACACGGTCTTGTCATAATTGGGAGCCATATATCCTCCTGAATTTGCCACATAGATATACTGTCCCAACACACAAAGTTCATCGGGCTGGAATCCCACCGTACATTTAGCCACGGGCTTCAGCGAAAGCGTATCTATCTTATAGACTGCTCCTTGAACCGCATCAGGGTTATTGAGCTGCACCGGTCCTACATAAGAAGTGGCATAGGCATACCCCTTGTGAAAACGCACATAGCGCACATTTGGGATATTAACCTGCCCGATGCGATGAGCTGTGCGAGCATCCAGCACCTCTATTTTATTAGAGCAATTGATGACGGCATAAATTCGGGAACCATATATCTGAATGTCATTGCCCACATCACCCAATTCCTTGATAACATGAGGATTGCGCTCAGCATAGAGATTACGTACATAATACCCCTGTGAGAAATCAACATAATCGAGCGTACTCTTGTTGCTACCCATGTTGCCCTCGTTGAGCAGGTACATGCCGATAATTTTCTGTCCCGGCTTCACCTCCTCGGGGATAATTTCGTACTCAGTAGGAACCACTACTTCATCTTCGCGGCAGCTTACCAAACATGTACCTATTAGTAAATATAGCAATAGCTTTTTCATCATGTTTTTATTTTTTTATGCGTGCCACCATTATTACATCTCAAACGTCAACGTGAGGCGATAGTTGCGCTTAGGCATCGGATAATTGAGTATCACATCATAGTCCTGGCTGAAGAGATTATTCACCTCTAATGCCACACGAGCCTTGTAATCCTTCCAATTGAAACTCTTCTGCAGAGAGAGGTCGTGAGTATACCATGGCTGTGTATGATTATAGATGATATTCTCCTGCTGGTTATATCTCTCACCGGTATAAATAAAACTATAGTTCAAACCCCAAGTTCCGTAATCCATCTGTACCACAGCCGAACCACTGTTCCATGGAATATATGGTATCTGGTCGCGATAATAGGTATCGGCAGGATTGGTTACATCAATGGCCTGCTGGTAAGTATATTGCAGACGAGTAGTAACATAAAGTTTGCGCAATGGTCGGAGAGTTGCACTTACCTTGGCATCGAGTCCATTGATATGCACTTTGCCCAGGTTGAGCATCGTCCAACGGAACTGTGCTCCCTTAGGATAAGCCACAATCTTATCACTCACAAAATTACGATACCCATCCACCTGCACAGCCCACTCATACAATATTCCCTTCATACGAGGACTGAAATATGCAAATCCCACATCATACTGGGTGGTATATTCCGGGTTAAGTTTAGAGTTGCCCATCTCTGCATAATAGAGGTCGTTGAAGGTTGGCATGCGGAAACTCTTCTTATAGAAGGCCCTCAAGGAGAAACCTATGTTTTGGAACGGCTTATAATAGAGAAACACTGCCGGCGACCAAGTATTCTTATCGGCTGGTGCCTCTGCATCCCTTGTTACATCATGTACATAATTATAAACCACACTCCCCTGCATTTTGAATCCACCCCAGGCTATTGCTGTGGCTAAAGACACGATATGATTCCAGCGAGTAGGATGCACAAATCCATACATATCAGCATCCATGTTGTTCCACTGGAAATCATAAGCACATGACACCTTCCACCAAGAGCAAAGATCATACTGATGCAGAGTGGACAGATAGAACTCCTTCTGGCGATACACATTATCTATCAGCATTACCGTGGTATCCTTGTTGACATACTTGGTGAGGAAGTAAGAGTATTTCGCCATTAACTTCGTTTGGTAATGGGGAGAAAAGCGCTTATGAATATAACCTTGTATGAAAGAATTATTGTCGCTGATACGCTCGCCTCGCCGCCATACATTATTAACGATAGCCCCTGGCACACCACGTTCTGAGGTATAATTATATGCTTTCAGCATCCAGTCACCTCCCTTAACGTCACCAAATAAGGCTCCCTCCAGTCGGGTGGCACGAATATCACCATTCTCTCTTACAGCCGTTGTATCATACATGATTTCATCGGTTTTTACTGCCTTTCTACGGTAACGGAACTTATACTTACCACTGCTGCTGAGCCATTCGCCATTGAAGGAAGCTTTCACCCTATCAGAGAGATTCAGTTCGACAAGCAGCGATGGATTCACCAGATCGAAAGAACCAGTCTTGAATTTCGCTTTCAGATGATAAGCCTTACCTTCTTCAAATTCTGGAACACGAGTCTGCAGATACACCGAACCTGCCGAAGCAAATTCCTTGGCAGCTTGAAATATCTGGCTTTTCTGTCCATTATAAAGCGAGATAGTCTGCATATTATCGAGTGAATACATTCCCAAATCCACCTGTCCATTTTGTGCATTGGAGAGTTCTATACCATCATAGAACACGCCCACATGATTGGTACCCATAGAACGGATGTTGATGGTCTTGATACCACCCACACCACCATAATCCTTGAGTTGCACACCCGAGAAGAAACGCAGGGCATCGGCCACACTCATCGAGTTGAGCCGCTGCAGTTCATCACCTGTCATCACCTGTGCCGGAATCACACTCGGAGTATTATTACCCACTACGACAACTTCCTTAATAGTATGAATACTATCCAAACTACCTACATGCTGCTTCTGCGCATATAGTACACCACTTGCTACCATGCATCCCACGACGCATAGCAGTAATTTCATTATTCTCATTTAATCTCCTTATACCTTAATATAATAAGTAAATAAATAGTATGTCTCCATCACGAACCCATCCCACGGGGTTGGATAGAATCATCGGAATCTCTTACCCTAAAGACACTCTTTCATCATATTATTTCCGATGGCAACGGCAGGTCTTCTGACTTGCATCCTCAAACTCATGGCAAGCGGTCTTCCCGAAAAAATGTCAGTGACCATGGTGCTTGCCGCAATAAGACGCTTACAGCAGCGGGACTGTCCGGGCTTCTCACCCGATTCCCTTTTAATCACTACGCACAAACCATGCCTGCAGCGGCAGGAAGTGGCAGCAAACCAATTGCGCTTGCAAAGGTACAATAAAAAAATGAATAAAAGATTATTTTACCTGCTTTTTTATTCTACAAGCGATAAAATAATCTTTCATTCATTTCCTGTTTTATTCTTTTACTTCTTGATTTTATCTTTTTACTCCTTGAGCATTTTATGTTTTCAGAAACATTTATCCTTTTACGATTTCCAGGAGTTCTGAGAAATCATCGATAATCCATTCGGCAGAGGCGAGCTGTTGGCGGGTTCCGTTGCCATAAGTCACGGCACATGCCTTGCAACCGGCATTGTGCGCCATATCTACATCGAAGGTCATATCGCCCACTACGAGGGCTTCATCTGCAGTTCCCTTCATCTCCTTCAATGCCTTGAAGACCATATCGGGTGCCGGCTTCACATGCTCTACATCATCGCCTGCCACAATGGAAGAGAAAATATCCTCCAGCTGCATCTGATGCACGTATCCATCCAGCGAGCAATGATTTCTGCTGCTGGCCATTCCCTGAATAAAACCCTGACGGTGCAACGCTCTCAGGGTTTCTATCACATGAGGGAAGGGCTGCACGATCATCGTCTTCTTGTTATCCAGGAAGATTTCGCGATAGGTTGCCGCACATTCCAGGCCCTCCTCAGCACTCATTCCGAAGAGCGAGACGAAAGCCTCATCCAGTCTTAAACCGATGGTCTTGGCACAAGCCTCCTCCGATTTCACTTCCAGTTTTCTTGCACGCATCGTATCCTGCAAGGTCTTCACGATGAGACTCTGCGAATCGCCGATGGTACCATCAAAATCAAAAATTATATACTTCATTATTTCTTATTCTTTTTACCCTGTTTTGATAATCGGGCGCAAAGATACGGATAATAACTGAAACTACAAAGCAAATTGCCTACGAATCGCCTTGATGATATTGTTACGGGCCACATCCGGCTTCATCGCTTCTTCTAAAGGCATAGAATCAGGAGTAATCTGAATCACTCTATCAAAACCTGCATCCAGCATCACCTGCCTGTCGCTTACGCCACCCGAGACGAGCCAGATTTTCTGATTGGCACCATGCTCAAGAATTCTTTGCGGCAGTTTCCCCATCAAGGTCTGACGGTCGCTATGTCCCTCGCCCGTAATCACGAGATCAGCATCCAGAATGAGCGCATCAAAACCAATCTCATCCAAAAGAAGCTCAGCCCCAGGACGAGCCTCTGCATTAAAATATTGCAGGAAAGCATAGCCCAGTCCGCCGGCTGCACCAGCCCCAGGAGCCTCACTCCTATCATATCCGAAATGCTTGGCGCTTACCTCGGCAAACTTCCTCGCCCTATCATCCAGCATCTGCACCATCTTAGCATCAGCTCCCTTCTGAGGCGCAAAGACATAAGCCGCCCCGTTTTCGCCACAGAGCGGATTGGTAACATCCGAAGCCAGCACAAAGCTGCATTCCTGTCGGATTTTCTTCCAGTCGTCGCCCATCGCCTTGAGCATTCCGATACCGCAATCGGATGTGGCGCTGCCGCCCAAGCCCACGATAAAACGGCGCACGCCCCGGCGATAAGCATTCATTATCATCTCGCCCACGCCCCAGGAAGTAGCCTTCATCGGGTTGCGCTGTTCAGGCTCAATCAGAGCCAGTCCTGCGGTCTGCGCAATCTCGATAATCGCCGTATCATCCACGATTCCGTATTCCGCCTCGATCCATCTCATCAGCGCATCATGGGCATGAATCCTCACTCGCTCTCCCTTCATCGCCGAAAGAAAAGCATCGAGCATTCCCTCTCCCCCATCACTCATTTCCAGGGTAATGATTTCGGGAGAAGCATCATCTGAATCCAATTTCTTCATTTCAGAAGCAGCATCAGGAGACAATTTCTTTATTTCGGGAGAAGTATCTTCCGCATTCCATTCTTTCACTCCCGAAGCAATCGCCTCATTCACCTCTCTGCTCGAAAGGCAACCCTTATAAGAGTCACAAGCAATTATTATCTTCTTATATCCAGCCCCATCCATCAGTCTGAGGCCATCATTTTTCCTATCCATATCCTATTTATATTATATCATTCCAAGAATCATCGCCTATCAAGCGATTCCCCTTTCAGCCCGCAAAATTAGCCATTATTCCTGAAACCACAAACCTTTTTGGGAAAAACTTTCAAAAACAGATGCTTCTGATAAGAGCTGATAGAAAAAAGAGGTTAAAACATTTGGCTATTAAAAAGATTCCTCGTATTTTTGCAGTAGATTTTTCAAAGGTTTTCTAAAGGTTAAAGGCTTATGTGCAAATATGAAGAAATAGAAGGTTGGCGACTCTCGAATGGCAAGACGATTCGGGAAATAAACAATGCCGTACACGATGAGGTGGAACGAATCTACCTGGAAGCGTGGGCGAAGGGCATTTCCGTGCCGTATTTTGAGGGGAAAAAAGTTTTTCTAGCTAATCCTGACGGAAGTGATGATGAAGTGACTTTTGATGTAAAGACTAGAAAATATACTGTTATCCAGCAAGTAGCAGCTCCAGGAAAGGGGAAAATGAGCTACTTGCTCCATGCATAATCCTCAAAAAAATTGCAACTATGACACGACGACTAGAATTCACCATTATTGCAGGACCAAACGGAGCAGGAAAAAGCAAACTTGGCCCATTCTATTCAAGTGTAAAAGCATTTGATGGAGATCAACTTGCCATGAAACTTCGTAAGGAACATCCAGACTGGAAAGATTCGTGGATAGAAGGAACCGTTATCTCCACACTAATGAAAGAGAAAGACGAAGCTATCCTATTAAAGAAAAATTATGCCTTTGAAACTAATTTCTCCTCAGATTTACCTGTAAATCTTATCAAAGATTTCAAAAATGCAAACTATAAGATTTGTTTGATATATTTCGGTCTATCTCATATTATCGATTCCTCCACTCGTGTTGACCAACGCCATATATTGGGCGGTCATAATGTAAACCAAGACGTGATAGAATATAACTTCACGGAAGGCATCAAACGAGTAAGAGCCTCTCTACCACTTTTTGAAAACATTCTTTTCATTGATGGCACTTCCGATTTTGGCGACATTGTTGCCATTCACATCGAGAAATCAGGCAAGCATCAGATAACAGATCACCCAGCCGAGTGGTTCGACAAATACTTCAAAGAAGCATTCGATGCGCTTGTTGATGAATAGGAAGAATAGTTCTTTTACAAGATTCTAGCAAATCATTTTATACCCAATTCCCCTCACATTGATGATTCTGATATTTTCATCGGCAGATAACTTGTGGCGGAGCTTGGTGATGAAAACATGGAGACTGCGGGAATTGAAGAAGCTATCATCGCCCCAGAGTTGCAGGAGAATATCCTTGCTCTCTACCACATTGTTCTTGCTCTCAACAAGCATGCGAAGGATTTCGGATTCACGATGTGACAGTTCTGTATCTTTACCATCCAACTGCAGAATCTGACAGGTTACATTCAGGCGATAACGACCGATGGAGAGCCATTGATCAGCAGCATCCGGATTATCAGGAGAAACTTTCCCCCCTTCCTGTTCTTCAGAAGAAAGATTTCCTACTGAAGCCCGATGACAAAGCGACTTGATACGGACGATGAGCTCCTGGATGGCAAACGGCTTCTTCAGATAATCATTGCCACCCAATTCAAATCCCTCTACCACATCATTCACCGCCGAACGAGCCGTGAGGAAAAGCACAGGGGTACGGGAATCCGTCTTGCGGATACGGCGCACCATCTCGAAACCATCCATTTTGGGCATCATCACATCCGCAACCAGCACATCAGGCTTCTGTTCATCGAACATACGAAGCCCCTCTTCGCCATCATGCGCCGTGCGCATCTCGAAGCCCTGCGCCTCCAAGGTATCGCTCAGAATCATCGCCAAGGATGTTTCGTCTTCTACCAGTAATACTTTTATCTTATTCATTGTTTCTTTTTTACTTTTTACTTTTTACCCTTTTACCTTTAAGAAAATGCAGGGTAAAGCAGTTTCCTTTTCCAGGTTCGCTTTCTACGGAAACAGAACCGCCCATTTTCTCCATCAGGCTCTTGACATAGAAAAGGCCGAGACCATAGCCCTTGACCGTATATTTATTGCCATCCGTCACCCGATAGAACTTGTCGAAAATATAAGGCAATTTATCGTGGGCAATACCGATTCCATTATCTGATACGGAAACCTGCACTTCATCCTCGGCTTTTTGGAAAGCCTTGATTTCTATCTTCACGCTATCTTCAGAATACTTGATGGCATTGTCTATGAGATTGCTCACGATGTTTGAGAAATGCATCCGGTCGGCATGAACCATCAGATTTTCCGGTTCTACAGACAACGAAACATTCACCTTTTTATCCGTTCTTACTTCTGAATTCACTTTAAGCTGATGCTGGGAGATTAATGGTTCAATCACCTCCTTCATTGGAACTTCCACGATATTGAGAAGCATCGATTTCCGTCGTTCCATACTCATCGACAGAATCTGTTCCACCAATCCGCTGAGCGTCTGCAACTGCTCCTGGGCGATGGTGAGATACTTGCGCGCCTTATCAGGATGCTGGAGCATACCGTAGTTCAGCAAAGAGTCGGTGGCAGCATAGGCTACGGCTATCGGAGTCTTCAATTCGTGCGTGATATTATTGGTGAAATCACTCTTCATCTCATCAAGCGTCTTCTGCTTGAGCATCGTATGAATCAGGAACCAGAAGACGAAAGCCAGGATGAGCATGATGAAGAGCGATGTGGCAAGGATGCCTGCCATCTGGCTGAGCACGGTCATCGTAAGCGGCTCTAGGGTGAGGACATATTTCTCCTCATTCGCCTCCCCCTCATTACAAACCACATATTGGTATAGCTTGGCATTGGCGGAAGGCACATACCCCTTCGTCGTCACTTTCGCCAAAACCTTCTTTCCTGCAAAAAGCTGAATCTGATGCGGAAGCGGATGAATATCGTCGCCCACCAACAAACTGTCTGAAAGCATCTTGGCAACCCATGCACTGTCATAGTCATTGATGTCAGGTTTGGCGATTTCATTCAATTTGCCAAACAGCGCTTGTTGCACCATAGTTGCCAGCTTGCCCGACATCATCATCATCAATTCCTGGTCCTTGTCATCTTCACGACGCTTCTCGTGCTTGGTAAAAGTTGTTTGAACAGACTGAACAACCTTTCCTCCACGAACCTTTTTCACCTTTACCTTTTGATCTATATCATCGTCTTCATCCATAGAAAAAGCAACAGCACCCGTCAGTTGTCTATGAGGCCCTTTATCATCATTGCGCAATCGTATGATTCGCTTCTTCATCTCCATGAAGTGAGCGTACTCCATTCCCCCCTTGATTTTTGCCACAACCTCCTTTTCCTGAGACTGATAAAGCCCCACGAGCCAATAGGTCTGATATGCGAAGATGCAGACCAAAGCCGTGATGACGAGCGTAACTATGTATTTAAGATGTAACTTCATTCTTTCCTTTATTAAAGATTTTTCCAGATGAATTAAATACTCATTTTCTGAAAATCGGATAAACCTCCGTGGTATTCTTCCATCCCCATTTACCATTCTTTTGTGGCGCAAACTCTCGTCCCATCTTGGCTCCTATCCCCCAATGTTGATTGAACATCACTTCCATGAAGCCACCATAGCTGCTCTTGGGATTGAAAGGAGACATGATGACGCTTCGAGGGTCAGAGGTTTTCGTTGGAACATATTGTCCATAGAATCCCACTGTGAGCCAGTCGTTTACCTGATAAGCCATTCGTCCACCAAAAGAAGCTTTGGTGAGATTGCCCAATCCATATACTCCCGTGTTTATCTTTTCTATCCCGACATAAGGAGAAAAAACAAAACGCCCGAAATTTTGTTGATAAACAACCCCTGCAGTCTGCCTATTCATCAGTCCTGGGACTTCAATACCCGAAGAATATACCGCCATCGTACCCAAATTCGGGGAAGGAAGAGAAATATGAGGTATTGCATTCGGCGCAATCTCCAAAGGTTTTCCTTCTTCCGACATCCAAGGTGCATTCGATTCAGAGTAATAAGATTTGCCTTGAAGTACAGGAAATCCACCGAGCGAAGGACGAGAATATTCCAACGACATACCTTCCTTAGGTAAAGATGCCTTCGGAATGGAATCCAAAGAAACACTCTTCACTTCCTGTGCTTGCATTACCAATGTACAAAAGCAAGCCATAACTGCCAATATGAAAATTCTTCGTTTCTCTTTCATGCTTGCAAAAGTAATAAAAAAGAAGATAAGTAAGATACTTTTCAGGAAATTATTTCTGATTTGATAAGACTAAATAACACTTCTGATAAGACTTGATAATCAAAATTCCTTACTGACACGAAATTTTCACAGTACTTTTGCAACCGAAATCGGGAGTTTTTTCCGAAAGAACGATAAAAAGATAAGAAGAATATGAAAAGATTGGTTATATTAAGCGCTTGCCTGGCAATCAGTCTTGCCGGCTGGGCACAAGGAAACAGAAATGATTCCCTGAGAATGGACAGCATTATCCATTCCCTCCCCGATGTGATGGTAAAAGGCAACCGACCTATCGTAAAGGTAAAAGGGGCAACATTGACCTATGACCTGCCTCAACTCATCAAAAACCATCCGGTGGATAATGCCTATGAAGCCATCAAGCAACTGCCTGGCGTGAGCGAACAAGATGAAGCCTTGACCCTCAACGCCCAATCCGTAACCGTGATGATAGACGGCAAGGCTACCACCATGACGAGCGAGCAGCTCTATTCGCTTCTGAAAACGATTCCTACCAGCCGCATCGCCAACGCTGAAGTTGTCTATTCAGCCCCAGCCCGCTATCAGGTAAAGGGACAGGTCATCAACCTCCTGCTGAAGCACGACACAGGCTTTCACTCCCTGCAAGGCGAGTTCTTCGGCGGCTACACCCACCAGAACCGCAACAGTTACACAGAGCGCGCCTCCTTACTCTTCACCAACAAGAAATGGGAAATAGACATGCTCTATTCCTTCTGTCATGGCAAGAGATATTATTACTATGAAAATGAGTTTGCCCACACCTTGACTGACGGCACTTCCTATGCCTTCTCTACACATAGCGACAATACCAAACGTCATCTCAACCACAACATCCGACTGGGAATCAACTATCATCTGGCAAAGGATCATCAACTCAGCTTTGCCTACACCTCACAACTCAATAACACGAGAGGAACTTCAGAGGATGATGGCGATTTCACATCCCTTCTCAGAATCCATGCCAAGAGTCAGTTTCACAATTTCCGCCTGGATTACTCCACACCATTCGGCTTCTCGGCAGGAGCAGAATACACCTATTATAATTCACCGGATGAACAATGGCTAAAAAGCAGTCTCTACGATGAGATTTACGACATCACAAGCCAGCAGCGAATCGACAAATGGCACGCTTACCTCAAGCAGGAGCACGACTTAGGAAAAGACTGGGGCTTGAACTACGGCATCAATTACACCACATCAAGAGACAAGAGTTCGCAGGAAAACAACAACAAGTCTTCTGATGGCAACACCATTCAAAACGAAGATCAAATGAGTTTCTACATCGGAGCCAGCAAGTCATTCGGACAAAAACTCACGATGGAAGCATCGCTCATGGAAGAATATTACCACACCCCAATCTGGAATGAGTGGAACCTCTTCCCTACACTCTCCATCACCTATCTTCCAAAAGCTGGACACATCATCCAATTCGACTTGGATTGCGACAGAGACTACCCCACCTATTGGTCGGTGAAGGACTTCACCACCTATAATGCGGGCGGATATGGAAAGATTGTTGGAAACCCGACGTTGAAGCCATCACGAGACCTCAGCCTCTCGCTTACCTATATTCTGCACAGCAGATACGTGGCAAGTCTCTTCTTCAACAACTCGAAAGATGAATTTCGTCAGCTTCCTTACCAGAGCGACAAGAAGAAGGAGATGGAATACAAGCATGTCAACTTTGACCATGTAAACCAGGTAGGCTTGATGCTCACAGCCCCAATCAACATAGGCAACTGGTGGCAGAATCGCCTTACCTTCACTGGCGTTTATCAGAACGACAAGAATTCCCATTTCTATGATCTTCCATTCGACCGCAGCAAATGGTTCTGTCAAGCCCAGTGGAACGGCACTTTTCTCTTTGGAAAGCATGTGCTTCTCAACCTCGATGCTTCCGTCCATACCGACGCCATCCAGGGAATCATCGACATCCCAGCCTCAGGCTATCTCAACGCAGCCCTCACCTGGAAGCCTCTCAAGGATGACAAGTTCCAGCTGAAAGCCTACTGCAACGATATCTTCGAGACAGGCGACAACCATCTGCACGACACCTATCGAGGTCAGCACGTCATCAACAAAATGTACTTTGGCAGAATCATCGGTCTCTCCCTCACCTATCGATTCGGCGGCTACAAGGCCAAGCAGCATGAAGAAGTAGATACTTCCAGATTTGGGAAATAAAACGAGAAAAGCTCGCCAAGACCATCAAAGTCCTGGCGAGCTTTTCTCGTTTCATATACTCTATTCAAGTTTCTTTACTTCAAAATATTGATATATCCCTTATTCTGTACCAATTCAGAATTTAAATCGATGCATTTCTGAGGAATCGGGAAGACGGTGGTGTAGCCAGAGGATTCACCCTGAAGAGGCGTACGGAGATCGTAGGCACCGGTGAATTTGCCGAAACGGATGAGATCCTGACGACGCCATCCTTCCCACACCAACTCCAGCAACCGCTCTTCCAGAATGTTATCGAGCGTAGCCTTACGGCAAGGCATTCCCACACGGGCACGAATCCTATTCAACTCCGCATCACCATTCTCTCCGTTTCGGACCTTTGCCTCTGCCTTCATCAATAAAGCATCTGCATAGCGGAAAAGAACGATGTCGTTGCTCTGCAACTTGCCGTCCATATAAGAGGTTCTATCCACCTCATACTTCGCCATTCTCGCTCCAGCCGTCTTGACAAACTTACTGTTGGTCAGGTTTTGAGCCACTTCAAAAGGCTGATACTCCAACGGCTTTCCATTATCCATCAGCAGTTCATGACCATCTACCTTTACCACTCCCGCCACAAAGTTCATCTTGCAACGGGCATCTTCATCAACCTCGCCATAATGATTGGCTTTCATCGTAGAAATCGTGGCACAGGTACCATTCTCACTTCCCCATCCCAAGACACCGCCATGCTTATAATGGTAAGAGCGGAAGAGATAATGGAACTGGTTGGTATAGATATTCTTATCCATCGGAATCGTGAAGATATTCTCCTTCGATGTCTCATTATGCGTAGAGAAATTGAATGAATCATCCGGCTCCAGGACATAGCCTTCTTCTGCCAGTTTATCACAATAATAAATGCAGGTTTCCCAGGCATTCAACTTCCTGCAGTCCACCTTATCGCCATTGCGCAAAGAGGCATCAGAAGCCGGCACAGAGAAATGAATGTCACTTCCCTTCGGACGGCTCGCATAACCCTGGGTCCAGTCATCATACATATAGATTTCTGCATTCAAAGCCAACTTCGCCAACAGAAAGTTGACTACCGGCTGGGTAATGCGACCATAATAATTGCCTTCCTTATTGCTGTGCTGGTCGGGAAGTGAAGGCAAAACCTGCTGCAACTCCTGAAAGACAAACTGGAAGATAGAACTGCGATCTGTCTGACCTTGTAACAGGCTGGAATGGAGCTGTTCTGCACTGGAAAGGACCAATGGAACCCGACCGAACATGTCCATAGCATAGTAATAGAACATAGCCCGGATGGCTCTTATCTCAGCCCGATATTCCTCCTGCTGTGCGGCAGAAAGCAGGGCCGACTTATTGCTGATAATATCCAAAGACTTATTAGCCAGCACGATAACCTTATAAAGGTATTTCCACGTATCATAAAGAGACTGGTCATCGGCACTCCACCGATGCTGGTACATGGCATTCCAGAGGCCACCATCATACCAGTCGCCGCCTCGAATCGGAATCATCGCCTCATCGGTGGTCAGCGTATTATAATCGTAAATGCCACGGCAGGTGCCCTGGATGCCCTCACTCTCGTTAGCTCCACCTATATAATTATAGAGAGAAGCCACGGCATTGATATAAATATCAGATGCAGAGCCATAGATGGCATCCTCGTCCAACTGATCCTTAGGATGTTCGTCCAGGCAGGATGTCATAGACAATGCCGCCAGCAGCAGAAATAAAAATCTATATCGTTTCATAACTTTCTGATTTTAGAATTGAACACTTAAACCCAATGAGAAGGTTCTGTAAACAGGATAAGTCCGCTTATCATCAATACCCATCGTACTGTTCACCACGTAGCTGTTAATCATCGGAGTCAAGCCGCTGTAACTGCTGATGGTGGCAAGATTGTTGACACTCGCCGAAACTCTGAGCGACTGCACCACGCCCTTTCGGATAGGGATATCATAGCCCAGCGTGAGATTTTCTAAGTTGAGATAATCGCCCTTCTCCAGCCAATAATCAGAAACATTCTGGTCAACGATATTCTTCTCAGGAGCTCCCTTCAGCACATTATAATCCGGGAAACTCGACATATTGGTGTAGGCTAAGCCCGTACCATTGAATATCTTATGTCCGAAGGCTCCGTTCATCTGCAATGAAAGATACCAGTCGCGATAACGGAAACTGATATTGGAACCCAACGTTACTTTAGGAGTAGCCTGACCGGCAATATATCTGTCACCGCCATCACTCAAATCTACGGTTCCGTTTTTGTCCAAATCTTCGATATCATAGCGGTAATGCCCATTTCCATCTTCTATAATTCCCTTGCAATGAGGAAGATAGAATACCCCCAAAGGCTGACCAACTATCTGATAAACCACATTGTTGTAACCACCATGCTGACCGGCACCCGACAAGGCACCCATCGCAGTAATATCGGCTGCCGACATCTGCATTCCGTCATATTCACCACTCAGCGAGAGGAGTTTGTTCTTCTGCCAGGAGAGATTCATATTGATATTCAGTTCCATGTCCTTCTTCTGGATAGGAGTGAAGGAAACGCCGACCTCCAAACCCTGGTTGCTCATAGAACCCAGGTTTGCCAACAGTTTATCATAGGCAAAAGGCGGAACCGGCACATCATAGGCATAGAGCATGTCGGTGGTCTTGGAATAGTAATATTCTGCCGTTAGAACTAGCCTGTTGTTCCACAATCCCAGATCAGCTCCGATATTCCAGGTAGCGCGGGTTTCCCACTTCAGATCAGGATTGTTATTGCTAATCATTCCCATCGTAACCGTAGGAGAACTGTTCACCGAAACAATACCATTCTGCCGTACCGTATTCAAAGTGGTATAAGAAGATATTCCGCCAAGATTACCTGAGCGTCCATAGCCCGTACGCAGTTTCAGCATGGTAATTTCCTTGAGAGAACGGAGCCATTTCTCCTGCTTCATATCCCAGGAAAGAGAGACGGATGGGAAGAAACCCCAGGTATGGTCATTGCCCACCATCGAAGAACCGTCGCCACGCATGGAAACCGAAAGACTATACTTATTATATAAGGTGTAGTCGACATTGCCCATCACAGAAGCCAGGGTCGGATCTTCGTAGTTGCTGTCTGTCCCACCGAAAGGCCGTGATGCAGCAGCACCTATGTTATGGTAATACATATCGTTGTTGGTGATTCCCTTCGCAGAAGTCCAGAATCCCGTTCGGATATCCTTCTGATATTCTGCACCCACCATTGCCTTCAGATTGTGGATTCCCCACGAATGCTGATAGTTAAACGATACATTGGCAAGCCAGTCCTCGCTCTTGAACTCCCCACGATAGAGATTGCCCTGCGCCCAAACCCAGGTAGGACAGAACTGGTTGTTCTCGTTGGAAGCATAACTGTATGCTCCGAAGGCAGAAACACTCAGAGAATTTGTCATATCATAGTTCAACTTCAGATGAGCATTGAAGTTCATGTTCTTCGTATCATTACGCTCCTTGAGCAAGGCACCGGGAGGATTCACCTGAGATGCAGCCCCATTCTTCACCCAACTGCCGTTCAGCTTATCATAAGGATAAGTAGGATTCATGGCATCGGCAGAATAGAAAAGCGCCTGACTGTCGAAGATATCATTGTTCTTGAAAGACGAACCGAACACACCGAAATCTCCCGTCAGTTTATCGCCAAACGCCTTCTGGGTGACATCAATCTTAGCCACCAGATTACGATAGCCCTTGCTCCGGATAATCGTGTTATGGTCGATATAGCCAAAAGAAGCGCGGTAGTTGCTCTGCGGAGTGCCACCGCTGAAGGCAAGATAATGGTTCCGGATATTTCCGGTTCGGGTAATCGCCTTGCGGAAATTAGTATCATATCCCTTATTGTTATACTCCAGCCCATACTTCTGTGCAGCAGCTATGTATTCGGCGGCATTGAGCATCTCCATACTTTTGTACATCGCCTCTATACCATAGTTTCCCTCGTAAGAAATCTGAAATCCCTTACCCGTACCCTTCTTGGTCTTTACCTGGATAACGCCCGAAGCACCACGGGAACCATAGAGTGCCGTTTCGCTGGCATTCTTCAGTACTGTAAAGCTCTCGATATCGGCGGGATAGATTGTAGCAAGCGTCGCCACATCAGAAGTAACACCATCAATAATCACCAGAGGATCATTGCCGCCCATGATAGAAGTTGTACCGCGAACCCGGACGGAGTTCAACATAGCAATACGGTCAAGACCATTGGTAGTGACGTTAACACCTGCCGTCTGTCCGCTCAAGGCATCCAGGGCATTATTGAGCACACCCTTCTTCAGAAGTTCAGGCTCCACTACACCCACCGAACCTGATAAGCGCAAGGAGTCTAGGCCTTCGATGTTCACAGACTGAGCACTGAGGGTTTGGGGTGCAAGAATCATCACACCCATCGCATAAAATATGGCTTTTAAGTTCTGTTCCATAACTATTTCATCGTTTAGTCAAGGTTCAAATCGATTTTCGATTGCAAATATAATAAAAAAGAGTGATTCAAAGTCCATTTCCTTGAAAAAACTTCAAAAAAAAACGCAGGCCTCAGAGTTAAGACAGAAGAAAAGCTCACCAAGACGTTCAAAATCTTAGCGAGCTTTCTCTTTTTATATCAGTATTTTATTTTACTTTCACTTCTATCACATTCTTCGCTGCCTCAGCACTCGAACCACCTACAAAGATCTGATATTTGCCGGGAACCACACGCATGGTATTGGTCTGGGAATCCCAACCCTCGAAACTCTGGCGAGGCAGACTGATGGTTACCTGCTGCTTCTCGCCCGCCTTCAAAGTAATGCGCTTGAAGGCTTTCAGGGTCTTGATAGGTCCCTCAGCATCATCCATTCTACGGATGTAAACCTGCGCCACTTCCGTTCCTTCCCTATTACCTTTATTAGATAAAGAGAAACTCAAGGAATAAGCCGAAGAATTCTTCACTCTTCGTTCTTCACTCTTCACTTTCTTCAATGTCGGCTTTCCATATTCATAAGATGTGTAGCTCAATCCATGACCGAATGGGAAGAGAGCCTCACCCTTGAAGTAACGGTAGGTGCGATTCTTCATCGTATAATCGAGGAAATCAGGAAGATCGGAAGTACTCTTATAGAAGGTAACCGGAAGCTTGCCCGATGGATTCACCTCGCCAAAGAGTACCTTTGCCACGGCTTCGCCACCCCGTTCGCCCGGATACCAAGCCTGAAGGATAGACTCCGCATTCTCTGTTTCAGGAACCATAGCGATGGCACTGCCCGAACAGTTAACGAACACCACTCGCTTGCCAGCCCGATGCAGCATCTCCATCACCTTGCGCTGAGCCTGAGGCAACTCGATGTCGGTTCTGTCGCCACCCTTGAAACCCGGTTCAGAAACCTTCATCTCCTCACCCTCAAGACTAGGAGAGATTCCACCTACGAATACCACCACATCAGCATCGCCAACCTCAGCCAGAAGCCGAGACTCGGTTGGCGTATAGTTCTTTACAATGTCAAACTGCATCACCGCCATATCGGTCTTCTGGAAATAATCCACCTGTATCTTCATCGGCTTTCCCGCCTTCACGGAGATTGGCTTGTTGAGCATCTGTACACGGGCACGTCCCTTCCATACATTCGCCACCGTATCGCCATCAATGATGAGTCGGTAACCATCATCGCATCCCATTCTGATATTCAAGGTTTCATCCTCTTCCGGAGTAAACACGCCCTCGTATCGGGCAGAGAAGTTGGTAAGATTCACTCCCGGTGCAAAGACGGTATTTCCGCCATTGCTCTGGTTGATAGGCGACGTCATCACGGCAGTAGCCACAGGCTCGCCCTTCATCTCAGCATTGTTCCAATAAGTAGCCTTCATACCCTTGCTGCCATCAGCAGAAGTCAGGAGATTAAATCTGCTTTCAGAAACCTCATTTCTGGTCAACGTGCAGGCAGGAATATACTTGGCGTCCTTCACATATTTTCTGATGCCCTGCAGGATGGTTGTGGTAGAAGTAGGATAACCCGAATAGTTGCCCCACTGCATGATGGAATCGTTGGCATTCGGCCCCATCACGACTATTTTCATTCCTGCTGATTTCAGCGGCAGGAGATTGTTTCGGTTCTGAAGAAGCACGATGCCCTCTTCTGCCATTTTCTCTGCCAAATCCTTATGCGCCTTACTGGCGATGACGGAAGATGGAATCTGAGTCCACGCCACCTGCTCGTCCTGATCGAAATCGCCCAGACGGAAGCGGGCTATCAGCAGGCGCTTCAAACTCTCGTTCACCTTTTCCTCGCTGATCATTCCCGTCTTCACCGCCTCAGGGAGCGAACGGTAAACACTTCCACACTCCACATCGGTTCCGGCACCAATCGCCTGCGCCGTAGCCTCAGCAGGAGTCTTCGCCGTACCATGTCTGCCTGGTACATAGAAGTCGTTGATGGCTCCGCAATCGGAAGTTATCAGTCCCTTGAATCCCCATTCGTCACGAAGAATCTGACGTTCATATCGGGCATTGCTGCAGCATGGCGCTCCGTCAATCCGCTGATAGGCGCACATCACCTCAGCCACATTTCCATCCTGCACCAGCGATTTGAAGGCAGGCAGATAAGTCTCCCACAGATCCCGCTCAGGCAAATCCTCTACATTGAAACTGTGCCTGTTCCATTCCGGACCGCTATGTACGGCAAAATGCTTGGCACAGGCTAGGAGCTTGACGTATTGGGGAGCCTGTGAGGAAGGCGTAGCCAGAACTCCCGGAGCCGACATCGGTTTGCCATCGAAGGTCTGTCCCTGCAAACCATTCACCACGGCAAGTCCCATTCGGGTAGTAAGATAAGGGTCCTCGCCATAAGTTTCCTGTCCACGCCCCCATCGTGGGTCGCGAAAAATATTGATGTTCGGAGTCCAGAAACTCAGACTCTGGTAGCGCTTGATGTTGCCGCTTTTCTTCGCCTCCTGCGCCTTGGCTCTCGCCTCATCGCTCACGGCAGTAAACACCTTATATAATAAGGTATCGTCCCACGAAGCCGCCATGTGCATCGTGATAGGGAAAACGGTAACAAATCCGTTTCTTCCCACTCCGTGCAGCGCCTCGTTCCACCATTGAAACTGCGGAATGCCTAATCGGGCTATGGCTGGAGAAGTATCCATCATCAACTTCGTCTTCTCTTCCAGGGTAAGACGGGAAAGCAAATCATTGGCTCTAGCCTCAACAGAAAGGTTCGGATTCTGATAAGGAAGAAGCTGCTGGGCGCTGGCAGAAAGCGACATCGCCATCAGCATCGCCATAGAAAATAGTTGTTTCTTCATTGATCTTATATTATTTATTCGATTTATGCTTTGATTTTTAAGTTGGTGACAAAGTTACACTTTTTTGTTGAGATAACCGCATCATTTGGCAGAAAAGTTTAAAATATTTATCCTTTCGTGCCAACATTACCACTTTCTGTCCGCTGGCACATAAGTTGCAAAAACAGAGAGTGAAAGCTGAAGCTAAAAAATAAAGGGGTTCAGAAGAACAACGGAGTTTCGAGGCGAAAGCAAAAAAATAACAAGAATATTAACAAGCAGAAATCCCGACGGAGCCGTAAGGAACCGAGAGGACGAGTAAAATAAAATTTGGAGGTTTTAATTATGTTGTTAGCACGTAGAAATAATGATTCAGATTGGTTGAGTAACTTCTTTGATGATACTTTATTCAATACCGAAGTAATGCCACGTATGAATGCTACTGCTCCTGCCATTAACATCAAGGAGACAGATAAGAATTATACCATGGAGGTTGCTGCTCCTGGCTTGAAGAAAGAGTGGGTTCGTGTAAACATCGATAACGATGGTAATCTGAACATCGCCATCGAGAACAAGATGGAACACAAGGATGAAGACAAGCACGAGCACTATCTGCGCCGCGAATTCTCTTACGGCAACTACCAGCAGTGTTATACGCTGCCTGAGGATGCTGACCGTGATAAGATTTCAGCAAAGGTAGCTGATGGTATACTCGAGGTCGAGATTCCAAAGCTTACTCCTAAGGAGGAGGCTAAGACTACAAAGAACATCGAAGTCAAATAATCATCTCCCATAAATGATGGAGGCAGATTCCAAAGCTATTTGGAACCTGCCTTTTTTTTGTGTCCTTACCTGAACCATCGCATTTTCATCTACCTTATTATAATGATTTTCATGGAGCAGCCAAAAGTTTTTCACCATAAATCTTTTTTCTTCCATAATTAATATGTAATTTTGCAGGCAGAAAAGCAGATATAAAAGCTTCTGCTTATAGAATTCAGAACATTTATATAAGAAACAGATGAAGAAAACAATTCCAGTAATAGGCATGGCTTGCAGCGTATGCTCTGCCAATGTAGAAAAGAAGCTGCAGTCGCTAGAAGGCATCAACTCCGCCTCGGTTTCCCTGGCGAGCCGAACTGCCCTGGTAGATTATGACCCCGACATTATCTCTCTGGAAGATATGAAACGGGAAATCAGCAACGCCGGCTACGACCTCGTTATCGAAAATAACAGAAGCGTGGAGGAAATCAACCGCCGTGAGTTCACCCTCCTGCGCCGCCGAACCCTGGCTTCCTGGCTCTTCGCCATCCTGACCATGTGTTTCTCCATGGGCTGGATTTCCCTGGGCATGGAACAGAATATGATTTCAGATGGCGTTGCTTCGGCTCATCACTCGAGTTCCTTCGCCAACCAGATCTGTCTGCTCCTGGCACTCGCCAACCTGCTCTACTGCGGCAAACAGTTTTATGTTTCCGCCTGGAAGCAACTTTTGCATCATACGGCAAACATGGATTCGCTCGTAGCACTCAGCACCCTCATCGCCTTCCTCTTCAGCACCTTCAACACATTCTTCGGAGAAATGGTATGGGGAGCGAGAGGCATAGAATGGCACACTTATTTCGATGCTTCCGTGATGATTATCACCTTCGTGCTGACCGGCAGATGCCTGGAAGAAAAGGCAAAGGACAGTACGGCGAGCAGCATCCGCCAGTTGATGGGAATGCAGCCGAAAACCGCCCGACTGGTGACTTACGAGAAGATAGAAGGCACCAACGACTACAAGATGGAGGAAGTTCCGATTTCCACCATTCAGATAGGCGACATGATAGAGGTAAGAGCCGGCGAAAAGATTCCAGTGGATGGCGTGGTTACCCAAGCAGAGAGTTTCATGACTCCCGATGCTGCCTATGTAGATGAAGCGATGATTAGCGGCGAACCGACTCCGACGATGAAAAAGGCAGGCGACAACGTGCTGGCTGGCACCATTCCGAGTCAGGGAAAGCTCCGCATGAGAGCCAAGCAGATTGGCGAGAACACCGCCCTGGCACACATCATCCGCATGGTTCAGGAGGCACAGGGCAGTAAGGCACCCGTGCAGCGCATCGTGGATAAGGCGGCTCTGATCTTCGTTCCAGCCGTGGCAGCCATCGCCCTCATCACCTTTTTAATATGGTGGCTGATAGGTGGCAACGCAGCTCTTCCACAGGCCATTCTTTCAGCCGTAGCCGTATTGGTCATCGCCTGTCCTTGCGCCATGGGCTTAGCTACTCCTACCGCCCTGATGGTGGGCATCGGCAAGGCGGCGCAGAAGCAGATTCTCATCAAGGATGCGTCGGCGCTGGAGAATCTCCACAAGATCAACGCCCTCGTCATCGACAAGACCGGCACCCTCACCATTCCTAACCAGAACATCGATTTCACCAAGCAGGAGGATTTGGATCTGGAGACGAGAGAGACCCTCAAGCCTCATGCTCAGGAAGCGATGAAGCAGTTGCAGGAAAAGGGAATAGAGGTCTATATGATGAGTGGCGACAAGGAGGAAGCGGCTCACTACTGGGCTGAGAAAGCCGGCATCAAGCATTACCAGAGCAAGGTGCTGCCTGGCGACAAGCAGGCTTTGGTAAAGAAACTTCAGGACGAAGGCAAGCAGGTAGCGATGGTGGGCGACGGAATCAACGACACCCAGGCGCTGGCCCTTGCCAATGTGAGTATGGCGATAGGAAAGGGAACGGATGTGGCGATGGATGTGGCGCAGATTACGCTGATGAGCGACGACCTCCTGGCACTTCCGGAAGCCGTAAAACTGAGTCAGAAGACGGTTCACATGATTTGGCAGAATCTCTTCTGGGCGTTCATCTACAACATCATCTGCATCCCGCTGGCAGCCGGCGCCCTTCATATCTTCGGCATTGATTTCCAGATAACCCCAATGTGGGCAAGTGCCCTGATGGCCTTCTCCAGCGTAAGCGTAGTGCTTAATTCATTGAGGTTGAGATTGGCGTAAAATATCAGATGAGTTGCTCTGCGCCGGCAATGAATTTACCTACGAGTTCCTGGGCAATGTATTCAAGGAGCTGGCTGATGTCTTCCCAGCTGAGTACATCCCATGGGAGGGCTTCCTGACAAGACTGAAGCCAACTGTGAAGGATATGATGCGAAGAGGAATCACCTTCTCGATGGAATATTAAGCAAGAGGGGCGAGTTCCGTAAAAGGAACCCGCCCCATCTTTATATAAATCTCTCTCTATTTCTAAAGTGATTCATATATATATATTATATATATCGTAGTGTTCTATTCTTACTTGCTCAAGCTAACAGAATGGCTCATGTTAGTCATTTCTGGAATTGAGTTTACTACGTGTTTCAAGAACATGCCCATGCAAAGAACCATACCTGAAAACATAACTGCGGCGAAAGCCATTGTAAAAATAGTCATCATAATTATTAACCTTTTTTAAATTTATTATTTGTTATTCCGTAAATACGAGTGCAAAGTTAACACTTTTTTATCGAATAACGGCATCTTTTGCCGAGAAATATCATTGCAATATGTTTTTCTTGATATGGGTCAACCACTTGTTTTTAGCCTTGAAAATGACATTTTGCTATCGGATATGTTGTTTTTGTGGCAATAATTTATATATATTATTTTTCTCGCTTTATTATGTGTGTAATAAGATAGGACTTCCTGTCAGATGGGGGGGGGGGAGTTATTCCTCCCCCTCTACCTTGCAGCTGTCGAACCCCATCTCCTTGGCTTTATCAGGACCAAAGGTAAAGTAGATGGCTTCGCCCTCATCACAAACCTCGCCTTTGGAATTCTCCAGAGTCAGGTGGATGGTGACGATGTTGCGGCGCTGACTGGCGATGTGACCACGCACCGTAATCTGAGAATCGGTGGTCATCACAGGCTTCTTGTACTTCACGTTGAGCTGCATCGTCACACCCGTGGTCTGCAGTTTGCGGTTGATAACCCAGCCTGCCACTTCATCCATCAGCATACTGATGATTCCGCCATGCAGGGTATTGATCCAGCCCTGGTAATTCTCGCCGGGATTCCAGATGGTAAGCACATCCTCACCCTCTTCCCAAAACTCAAGATGCAAACCTACAGGATTGTTGGGGGCACAGCAAACGCAGTTGTAACCCTCCTTGTTCAAATATGGATTTAATATCTTCTTCATTTTCTAATTGATTAAACTGATTTCTAACTGATAAAACTTTTTTAAACCACGCAAAGATACAAATAATATCTGATAAGGCAAAGTTTTTAAAAAATATTATTGTTTTTTCCGTCTGACTACCTGAAAATAGGGGGCAGACGGAACCCTAACTATTTAGAAGAAATAAAAATACCTAGAAATGGGGATAAGAAAGGAAGTCCTTTTATTTAGAAGAAATTAAAATACCGATTATTAAGTATTGCTGGATTTAGAAATATCCTATATCTTTGCAGCGTGAATTAGAAAGATGCTCGCAAGCGGCGGGCAAGTGAACAAGAAATTATACAAAACATTAAGAAATGAAGAGAATTATTTTTATTATTTTAGGCTGCATCAATATCTGCCTTGCTCATGCTCAGAGCTTTAACGGGCAATATATTTCTGAATGGCAATGGGACATGAACAGGAACACCAATTTGATTAATCAGCTGAGATTGGAACTGAGTGTTCCGATAGGAAAAGGAAAGGATTCGTTCGAGGCGGCTACGCTACATGTGGCAAAGACCAACGATGGCATTATTGACGACTGGCAGGGCTTTTCGAACATCGATGCGGATAATAATTTCGCCATGCTTGCCGTGCTGGGCTACATGCACGAGTGGAATTCGGGCCATCTGTTTGTGGGTGTGAGAAACGTAAACGAGGATTTCTTTACCTCTGATGTTACAGCACTTTTCCAGAACAGTTCTGAGGGAATCTTCCCAACCGTTGCATCCAGCTATCCGATAGCCAACTATCCGTATTCGGGCTTGACCCTTTACTTTGATGTAACTAAGGGGAAATGGACTTTCAGAAACAGTCTGTATAATGGTACAGGATATAATGGCTGGAAAGCCCACGACAATCCTTTCCTGGTTCGCCCAAAGAAGGATGGAATCTTCAACATGTCGCAGTTGGAGTATAATGATAAAGATGGGAAATACTTTGTCGGTGCTGCCGTCCATACCCGTCAATATCCAATCAACGAAGATGACGAAATGGTTTCTGCCGATGAATCCAAGGGCAAGACCACCTGTGCCTGGTGGGTTTACGGAGAGCAGAGTGTATGGAAGGCTGGCGACAAGAACATTTCGTGCATGGTACAGTATTCCGAGAACACCAGTCATCAGAATGCCTGCTACCGATACGCAGAACTGGGCGGGGCCTATCAGGACGAGAAGAACGAGTGCGGCTTGTCAGGTCAGTACGCCCGCTTCCAGCAGGGTTCTGAATATTCGCTGGAAGTAACATGGAAAAGACAGCTGACGGAATCCATTTCCCTTCAGCCATCGTTCCAATACATCAAAAACGATAATGGAGATTTCACGGCGCTCAGTGCCCGACTCTATGTGAATTTCTAAAATAAAACTATTTTTTATATATAGTAATATAACAATTATACCCTTGCGTCGTGTTTCACAACGCAAGGGTATAATTGTCTTTTAATTTCCAAGTTCCTTCCGGATAATCTCAGATTACCTATTCCTACTTCTCTACCAATTCAATACCCATCTAGCATCAGAATATTTTCCTATAATCTCTGCATCCTTGATGGCATCAAGCTGACGGACATACTTGTTTCTCTTGCTGACATCGGTAGCTTTTCCTTCTTTGTCATGGCTGTTGAATTCCAGCAAGACTGCCGTAGATGCAGTTTCATCTACAGGTCCAAAACCTTCAGAAGGTACACCATCGAGCGTACAGTTCAGCATCACACATTCCGCATCAGGATAGTTCTTTCCTTTATTATCTGGCAGTCTGGCTATTACGGCATCCTTGCCCAATCCCTTGAAAGTGCAGTCGTTGAAAATATTACCATGGTTCTCTTTGGTGTTTCTGATCCACATGAAAGCGCCGTAGCTTGAAAGGGTACAGTGATTGAAGTAGGATGGCCCTCTTCCCAGAACCGTATCCCCTCCTCCATCAATGATGCAGTTGAGCCAATAGGCAGATCCATTCACCTGAAGAGCATCACCATCTCCTATGACATGTACATTCTCTACAAAGTTTCTTTCTCCGTTGAGCAGGAATCCTTCTGCCTGTCCCTTGCAATCTGTCTTGAATGTGATATTCTTGAAAATCATGTCAGCACAGTTGTCAGCAGCTACAGTTGCACGGCGTGAAGGAAATGTTCCTTTCAGTTCATTTGTCTTAATATCTACAGGGTGAGGATTAAATACCTCGTTGTTAGGATAATGTACCACTACTCCATCCATAGATTCTCCCTGGATGGTAACAAATCGTTTATTGCGGAAATACACCAGTTCCTCATAGTCTCCATTCTTCACGAATACCGTTTTTCTACTGGCTTCTGTTGGCAATGAGTCTGGTATCCAATCCATGGCACCTTGCAGGGTAGCGAAATCTCCACTTCCATCAGCAGCTACTACAATACGGCATTGATCTTTAGATGGAGCAGATTTTCTGGTAGTAAACTTCCAGGCGGTTTTACCTTTCCATCCTTCAATAACGCCATTGCCAATCTTTACTTCATACTCATGTCCGTACTCCAGCATGTTGTTGTGCAGATAAATGGTGGCCTTGCTGCCATGGCAGATAACCGGATAGAAGTGGAAAGCATCTGAGAATCCGCCTATGATGTTTTTCTGATACTTGCGCTTATCTTCCTTGGCTGCACCCGACGGAGTGCCCGGACGGGTATTGCGATTGGTGATGTTCTCTACCTTATATATATAGGGTACCGGAGTATAGATAGCATTGGGATTCTTGGGTTGCCCTTCCACGGGTCCTGCCGGAATTCTCATGTCGATTCTATCAACCACCTTGCGGGTAGTCTTGTCTGTAACAATGATAACGCCCTTGCTGCCGGCTTTCACCGCCTTGTCAAACTCTATGACCAGATGCGTATCAATGTTAATGTCCTGGGCATTTTCCTGTGGATAAAAACTGACAGGAGATTGTGCCATCAGTTTCATACCTACAAAGAAACATGTCGTAAAAAATAAGATTCGTTTCATACTTTAAAGATTAATTTTTTTTACTGATTCAATATTTTCGTTCATACTCGAATTTTTGTGCAAAGATAGCATTTTTTTTCGTATACAGACGAAAATTTCCTTTTTTTTTATCATTTTATTCGTCTATAAACGAAAATTTTAAAGCATAGAGATTGCTTCTATCTTATTTTCTTGCTATCCATTTCGGCAAAACCAGGGTGCCCATTACCAGGAATGGGTAATAGAAGATGGCGCGCCAGAGCATGGCGGCAAGAATGGCTACAGAGGCTTCGGGCAGAAAATCGGAATAATAAAGGCGGAACATCAACTCCGCCACTCCGCTTCCGCCAGGCGTAGGACTCAGGATGGAAATCATCCACATCACCCATTGTCTGCACCAAGCCACCAGCATGTTGCCCTGACAATGGAAGGCTACGAGAATGGCAACCACAATGGCGAATCTCGATAGCCACGCCAGGGAAGTATAACCCATCAGCTGCAGCCAGAATCTTCCGCCTTCCAGCTTTGCCTCCTTCGAAGCCATCGTCATCTCCTCGGAAAACTTCTCTACCTTGGGCAGGAATCTGCGAAGGAAAGGAATCTTGCAGCATCCCTTCAATACCCAGCCCAGAATCTGAGGACGATGCAACAACAAGAGGTAGAGGATGACCGTCCAGACAGCAACGATAAGGGTGCTGACTATGAAAATAACCTGCACTCCGCCCTTAATCCATTCGTTCGTAGCATCCGCAGAAATCCCCACTCCATCAGCCAAGCTGAACAAGAGATGCGATGGAACACAGAAATAGAGCAACACGCAACTGATGGCAAGAAAAGCCTCATCAGCCAGCAGGGCTGCAAACATAGTGAAGATACTTCTACCCATAGATACTCCCTCGCGATTGAGATAGACAAAAGCCAAACCACTTCCCCCCACCGCCGAAGGAGTGACGGCAGAAGTAAACTCGCAGAGCACATTGATGCGGAATGCCTCGGCTACGGATAACTTACGCTGGCAGAGATGACGGAAACGGAGGGTGAGCATCAGATTCTGGACCGCAAAGAGCAAAACGCCCATTACTACTCCAAGAAAGAACCTGGGAGACAAATCTATCCTGCTCAGAACTTCCACATCAAACTCCCGAATCATCATTCCAACGATGACCACCAGTCCGATGGAAGCCGCCAACCATAAATGCCATTTTTTCATATTACTCTCAAAATAAAACTATACCTTATTATATATAGTAATATAACGATTAAATGGCTAATCTATTTTGTTGTCTGTCAATTAAATGCTGATATCTGTCCAAAACTTCTACAGCAATGTCCTCCCAAGAGCGCACCAGGGTCTCCGCAGCTCCCTTTGCAGCCCAGGAAATAATGGTTGGGCGCTCCAGAATATAACGGAGTCGATTGGCAAAGGCAGTTACGTCGTTATCCGAGAGGAATCCGTTGATTCCATCCTGAATGATTTCCGCCGCATTGCTGCCCCTTTCCACGATGGAAGGCGTATGAAGCGAAGCAGCCTCCCTTACCACCAGAGGGGCATTATCATAGATGGATGGGAAGAGGAAGAGATCGGAAGCCATATAGATCATCTGCATCAACTCCCGGGATTGCACGCTTCCGAAGAAGGTAATCTTATCCTTGCGGTAATCGCTGTTTCCCGACAAGCCGAGCTTTGCCGCCATCGCCTGCATATCAGCCCTAGCATAACCATCGCCCACGAAAAGGGCGTGATAAGGCAAATCCTTCACCTTGGCTAATGCCTCGATGATGAGTTTCACGTTCTTCTCCCAGATATGCTGCCCCACGAAAAGGAGCAAGGGTTCATCTACTGCCACAAAAAGCTCTTTCTTGGCTGCCCATTTCATCTCCTCGGTATAAGGCGCATCGGCAAATTCGGTTCCGTTATCCACCACCTCGAAGGTTCCCTTGTAGCCATACTCGCGCAGGGTTTCGCCCACAGAAGCTTGAGGCACCCACACCTCATCTACGCTCTCGTAAAACTTCACCACCTTGCCCACGAGATAATCCACCAGAGCCTTGTTGGGAATTACTCTCTCAAAATCGTCACGATATTTGGAATGAAAGGTTGCCACCAATGGAATCCCCATCCTGCGAGCCGTCTTCAGGGCAAAATCACCCGAAGAGAAAGGACAATGGGCGTGTAAGATTTCAAAATTCTGAGCAGCAACCTGCTTCTGGAACTTGAAATCGAGCGATGGGAAACCATAACGGTAAGGATGGCGACCGGGAACAGGAAACGAGCGATACTGGAAAACGGAATAAGGAAGCTGAGACTCATCGAGACCTGGCATTTCCGGGGTTACCACCGCCACTTCCCTGCCCTGCTGGTAAAAGCAGCGAGCCAAATTGCTTACCGTGAGTGAAACACCATCCATGACGGGTGGAAAACATTCATTGAACAATCCTATCATAATCTGTAAATCTTATTTGTTATTATCCTATTCTTGCTAAATAAAAAGCTATGTGAGAATCGTATAAATCTTCTATTTGAGAATCTTATAAATCGGCGAAGCCTCCGGCTGTTGATTATCATCATTCGTAAACGGAACCTTCAGGATGCTGGCAATGGTAGGAGCTACCTGCTTGGTATAGATGGTTCTGCCACCTTCCATTTCTCCCAGATGCAGGATGTCTTTTCCGAAAGCCACCAGCCAGGTTTGGTTGCTGCCTTTGATTTCTTTACCATGTTCTGTCCAGGAAGCTTTGGAATCTACTTCGCCACGGTTGGCGTGAACGCCCAGGCTTTCTCCCCTGCCATGATCGCAGGTAATGAGAAAGGTGGTGTTGCCCTTATAAAAGGGGTCTTGCTGGCAGTATTCCCACAACTGGCGGATAAACTGGTCGTTCTGATGGGCAGCATTCAGATACTCCTGCCATTTGCCATGGTGCCCATAATAATCGGTCTCGCAAAACTCTACGAAGAGAAGCTTGGGATGCTTCTCCATGAGGGTTTTCAAGGCACGGTTCAGAGTCACGCTGTCATTTCTTACCTGTTTGCTCACCCTGTGAGGAGAGCGGAAATCCACCGGCAATTCGCTTCTGCGATAATTCAGGATATAAGGAATCACATCCCAACTCGCCACGGCATTCACCCTGTCCTTGTACTCAGAACAAGCCTCAGCCAATTCCAGAACCGAGCGGTTAAGATTATACTGCTTGCGGTTGTCAAAGATATGCTCATCATCGGTTACACCACAGAGCATCTCGCTGTAACCGGCATAGGATTTCCAGATGCCGTTTGCCACCTCCATCTTCGATTTCCGATTACGGTTGCCTATCATGCAGCCCTTCTTCCTGCCCATCTCCCAGAGAAACGGCATCAGACTGTCGCGCCTGGCGCCCTCAAACACCTCCTGCCATCTCAAACCATCAATGGCAATCACTACCACACGCGACTCCTCCTTCTTGCTATCCTTGCCATACACGGCGAGCAGGAACAACAAGGGAAGAAGCAGCAACAATGGAATCATTTTCTTCTTCATAAGCCTGGTTCTCCTTTCTATAATAATAAGTATCGTAAGCGTTTTCTATGGCGGCAACGATTCGGCTTTCAGCATGGTTCTCCCACATTCTGAACTCCACATCCTCCTCGTAATCACGGGCAAAAGCCTTCAGTTTATCGATGTCGAAATCCTCGCTCACCACGCCAGCCATTTCTCTTTCTGCATCCATCGCATTACATTCCTGCTCCACATGAGCCGGAATCAGCATGCAAGGCTTGCCCATGTAGAGTGCCTCGCAGACGCTCTCAAAGCCGGCGGTGGTGGCGAAAGCCTTGCAGCCTGCCATCATCTTGAGGAATTTTTCGTCGTTGATGCGATGGAAGGTGAGCGTATCATCTACCTTCAGTTCTTCGGGCGCATCGGGCTGATCCCAGAAAAAATGAAGATGGGTATGGGGATGCTTCTCGTGCCAAGCCTTCACATCCTCGGCAAAACCGGCATTCAGCATGTAGCCCATAATGTAGTCGCCATGATGACGGATGATGGTCTTGGCTTCCTGACGGAGCAACGGCGGAACCACCTTAATGCCGTGCACAGGCTCATCCCCGTAGTCACGGATGGAGAGTGCCAACTTGGCTGTGGCTCCCATACAGGTGATACGGGTAAAGAATTTTAATAAAGATTCTGGTACGGAATACTTTCCAGGCATCTGGAAAGAAGGATGGAGGAAGAGGTACTGGTGACCGATGCAAACCTCAGGAATACCGAAACAGAAGAGAGAACAGGTAATGCCGCACAACACCTCGTAGAAATTGATGATGATGTCAGCTCCGCTCTTCTGGATATTCTTCCGTATCAAATGGATACTTGAAAGATAGTTGGGAACCAAGAGCGTATTGTAAGCCAGGGAGCGCAGGAGATTGAACTTGCGGTTGTCCTTAGACGGCAAGAAATTCGGACTGTCAAAAACCTCGATAGGAGTACCTATCTTATTCTGGAAGAACTCAGGAATCACCCTGTTCTTGCTCTTGCCCACTAAAACCTTCACTACTTCATGGCCCTCGTGCAGAAGCATCTGCTTAAGCGCCAACGCCTGGGTGAGATGACCTCTACCCTCTCCTTGAATTACAAAAATTACCTTCATTTTTCTTTATACATCTTTAAACATCTTATTTTTTTGGCGAAGCGGCAGATGCAAATCATCGCCCCTTTCCGAGTGCAAAGGTATAGGATTCATATTTCAAAGATGTGAGAGAAAAATGAAGAAAGAGTTAAAACTTACTGAAGTTTTGCAAGTGGTTAAAGTACGGGTCGAAGGCCCAAAAGCTCATAGCCCATGGAGGGCACTGAAAAAGTCCCTTCATGGGCTAGGGGTTTCTGCCCTTTCAGAGCGTGTGGGCTTACTTGCGAAAGTCCAGAAACTTAGAATACGATTTAGAATATCGGCTGACCTACGCAACCATTCGGTGCCTGAACATGAAGCAGGGCGGCGATGGTTGGCACGATATCGGTCATGAATGTCTGCCTGGTGGTAGCACCGTGCTGGATTCCCCAACCCATGAAAACCAAAGGAATGTGGGTGTCGTATGGATTCCACTCACCATGATCGGTTCCCTTCATGCCGTGGGCATAGAAATTCGGCTTCAATACGATGGCCACATCACCGCTTCGCTCACGGTTGTAACCATTCACGATGCGCATCTTCACATCCTCAGGAATGCTCTCGGTCATCGTCTTCTCCATATCGCAGGCATACTGCACGCAACTGTCTTCCTTCAACACGTCCACCACACTCTGCTTGATCTTGGCGAAATCCAACTTGTTTTCCTTGATGATGTTACGGTTGAAAAACACCTGATAGTTCATCACGGTCTTCACCAGTTTGCCCACCTTAGGATACTCCTGAGCCAGGGTCTGATTCAGTTTCTCAGCCACCGCATCACCATCCCAATTACCCGCTGGAATGCGGCGGTCTTGCAGAAAACGGGCGTTGTTCATCGCTCCATGGTCGGCACTCAGGAAAACCAGATAATTTCCTTTGCCCACCTTCTCATCGAGATAAGAAAGGAAATCGGCTATCGCCTTGTCCAGGCGCAGATAAGTATCCTCGGTCTCTACCGCATGAGTTCCCACCTGATGACCGATATAATCCGTGCTGGAGCAGCTTACTGCCAGCAAGTCGGTTTCATCATCTGCACCCAACTGCTCGCCGTCTATCGCCGCCTTTGCCAAATCAATCGTCAGCGAATTGCCGAAAGGAGTTTTGCGGATAATGCTGTAACCATATTTCTTATAAAGGGCTGGAAGATTGAGCGGCAGCGTAGCCTTCATGCCCTTGCGGATGCCATCCTCATACTCGTTCTCATCTTCCGTACTTTCAACGTAAGTATTCTCAGGATAGAGTGTGTTCCATTTTTCCGAGAGATAACGCTCTGGCAGATGCTGGTTGTTGAACACGTCCACCCACTTCGGCAACTGGTTTATATAATAAGAACTGGTGATAAACTTTCCGCTCTCATCATCAAACCAGTAGGCACCGTTCGGATTATGACCTGCAGGAAGAATGGAAGCACGGTCTTTCAATGCCACTCCCACTACCTTGGCTCTGCCGTTGGATGCAATCTTCATCTCATCTCCGAGAGTCGTAACCCAGAGGTTTCTAGGCGACATCAAGCCCGCCTTGCTGTTGGAGCCCACCGGCTTCACGGTTTCATCATCCGTGCAATACACCTTCTTGCCATTCTTCACAAAATTATTTCCGGCGATTCCGTGGATAGAAGGCACACTGCCTGTATAGAGACAAGTATGACCGATGGCGGTAACCGATGGAACATACGGAATACGGGTGTTTTCGCAAGAGAAACCCTCGTTGAGCAGTCGCTTGAATCCACCTTCACCATAGCGCTTCTGATAGCGATAGAGATAATCCCATCGCATTTGGTCAACCACGATGCCCACTACCAGTTTGGGGCGCTGAACGTTAGAAACATTCACCTGTTGGGCAGCAGCAGAGCCGCATCCCAGAAATGCCAACGCAATAAAACTAAATACCTTATTCATTTCTTTCTTCAAAAATACTGTAATGCTTTTTACCGCTGCAAAGGTATTTAAAGGATATTGCCATCATGTTACAAAGAAATGAAAGAAGAGTGAAGAAAAAAATACTGATTTCAACTTCATCTTTTCTTCACCAGATAGAAACCACGATGTAACAAAATCATTCTACTTTTGCAGTCGAAAAAAATAAATATGCAAGAAACAATAGATTATGAACAGATTTAAGATTGTATTAATGGCTTCCCTGCTCGTGCAGGGCGTAGCATGTCTGGAGGCGAAAGCCGACAATACTCCTGAAGGAAACAAAACTAATTCTAAAGCATTGGGCGTGAATGCCGTAAGCGGCAAGGTGACCAACGAACAGGGCGAGGCTTTGCCTGGCGTGGTGGTTCGCTGCGGAAACACGAATGTACAGACAGATTTGAACGGCGAGTTCCACGTCAACGTGAACGATGGCGACAAACTCACCTTTACTTATATAGGATACAACACCATCACCAAGGATGCTGACGACAACAACCTGAAGGTAGTGATGAAGGAAAATACACAAGCCCTGGGCGAAGTTATCGTCACTACCCAGAAGAAGAAGCAGAGCAGTTTGGAGATTCCTGTGGCTGTAAGTGCCATAACAGGTAGCGTGATGGAGAAACTCAATCTCCACCAGATGGACGACGTGGCTCAGTTTACCCCAGGCGTTCAGATTCAGCTGCAGAGTCCTAACAACCCTGGCTACGTGATTCGTGGTGTAACTTCAGATGGCGGCGAGGCTTATTCCCAGCCAAGAGTTTCCGTGTTTATGGATGGCGTTTCTACATCTAGAAGCCGCTCTTCTGCCGTTGAACTATTCGACTTGGAACGATTGGAAGTAGTAAAAGGTCCTCAGGGAACTCTCTTCGGAAGAGGTGCTGAGATTGGCGGAATCAACATCATCCGCCACAAACCGGTAAATGAACAGAAGGGCGAACTTTCCCTGAACTACGGCAGCTACAACCAACGCCAGGTAACAGGTTTTATCAACACCCCAATCATTAAGGACAAGCTTGCCAACCGCTTTGCCTTCGACTACGATGCACGCGATGGTTTCATCAAGAACGAGGCAGGCGGCAGACTGAACGGCAAGAATGCCCTGGCTTTCAGAAACTCTACCCAATGGTGGGCTAACGATGATACTTCCGTGGGCGTGGTACTCGATTATCAGCACGATGATTATCCAGGCACTTCCTTCCATAGCATCAACCCAGCCTTTGGCAATAGCAACCCAAACAGTCCTGCAAACCTGGAAGCCGGCAAGCAGTTGGGCATCAAGCGAAACGTGGGTGGCGCCCTGCTCAATATCGACCACAACATCAGCAACCGCTGGTCGTTTAATTCCATCACCGGTTTCAGAGCCTTCAACAGCAATGAGCATTTCGATGCAGATGGTACTTATCTCCCACTCCTGCTCTGCGAGGAAAAAGAGAAGGGAACTCAGTTTAGCCAGGAATTCAGATTCAATTATGATGACAAAAAGTTCTTCTCTGGCTTCGTGGGAGCCAGCTATTTCTACGAGAATTCATCACAGGATGTCAACGCCAAGGCGAATCTCCAGTACCTCTATCCGGTGTTTATCCAGAAGAGTGTGAAGGCTTCGCTCAGCAGTCAGATAGATAATGTAAAGGGATTGCTCAGCCAGTATCTTCCTGGCGCTTACCTGCCGATGGTAGATGTTGCACTCGCCCAGCTCATGAGCAAGTGGTTCCCTGAGAATCCTGAAAAAGATGCTGATGGCAAACTGAAGGCGCTGACCACCACTCCTGATATTTATGGTGATTTGAAGACTGCTCTGGGTGCTGTAGGAATGGATTTAGACCAGGTTCTTGCTGGCTTGGGCGATAACGGCAAACAGATTCAGGCTACCTTGCAGGGCATTTCGGCCAAAGTGCTCGATACTGCCTATACCGAACAGGGCAAGAATTACGGAACCAACCAGGCTGTAGAGGTTTTCGCTGACGGAACCTTCAAACTCACAAAGAATCTGAACTTCACCCTGGGTATCCGCGGAACTTATGAGAATCAGGAAACAGGCTACTCTTCAGCGACCGTACCAAGCATGTTTGGTGCCATACTTTATCGCCCTACCGAGGGTAGCGCCAAGGTAACTGCCAAGGAGAGCTACTGGTCGTGGGTAGGTCGTGCAGCCCTCAACTACATGATTGGTCGCAACAACATCTACGCCAGCGTGGCTCGTGGCCGTCGTCCGGGAGTGCTGTATTTCAACAACAATCCTAAGGATTTCGAGACACTCGACCCAGAAATCATCTACAGCTACGAGGCAGGTGTAAAGGGAAGTCTCCTGCAAGGCAGATTGAATTACGATTTCTGCGCTTACTATTATGACTGGTATAACTATCAGACATCGGTTTTCAACGCTACCACCAGCAAGTTTGAATACGATGATGCAGGTCGTGCCCACAGTTTCGGTCTGGAGGCAAGCATCAGCTACTCTCCATGCCGCTACCTGAATCTCTTCGGCAACTGGTCGTACATAGAGGGCAAGTTCAACGACAAGGATGACAACGGAAACGCACAGCTTTATGCCGGCAACCGCTTTCGCCTTACTCCAAAGAACAGTTTTGCCATCGGCTTCGACCTGAACGTGCCAACCGGCGAGAAGGCTTCCTTCTATCTCCGCCCTACCTATTCATGGAAATCGAAGGTGTTCTTCGAAGAGAGCAACGAGCCAGAGTTTACCCAGGATGCCTACGGACTGCTCAACTTCACAGCCGGTTACCGTTTCCAGCCAGGCAAGGTTTACTACGAGATTGGAGCCTTTGGCAAGAACGTACTCGATGAGAAATATATCGTAGATGCAGGTAATTCCGGCCGACAGATTGGTTTCCCAACCTACATCGGCGGTTCCCGCTCCGTTGTCGGCGTGATGTTTAAAATGGGATTCTAAGACAATAAGTGCAGACTGGAATACGTTTCATAAGTATAACGAAATACATATTGAAGAAATATATTAAAGATAAAAACAATGAAAAAAATTTTGATTTATATGATGCTGCTGATGGGAGTGATTCTCCCATCCTCAGCCAAGGATAGAGCCCAGCAGGTGATTGCCCACAGAGGCTATTGGAAGACAGAAAGTTCTGCCCAGAACTCCATCTCTTCTCTTCAGAACTCTTATAAGATAGGGGTTTACGGCTCAGAGTTTGATGTTCATATCACACGCGACGGCGAGGTGGTAGTTTTCCACGATGATGATGTTGACGGCATCAAGATAGAGAATGCCAACTATGCCGATATCAAGGACAAGCGACTCAAGAATGGCGAGAAGATTCCTACCTTGAAGGACTATCTCAATGCTGCCAAGTCATTGGGCGATATGAAGCTCATCCTCGAAGTAAAAGAGCACATCCAGAAGAGCGATGAAGACCGCTGCATAGATGCCACCCTGAAGATGGTAAGAGAAGCCGGACTGGAAGCAAGAACAGAGTATATTTCCTTCAGCAAGCACGCCTGCGATTATCTCGTTCGCCACGCTCCAGGAGCCAAGGTTTCCTATCTCAATGGCGACCTAACCCCTCTCGATGCCAAGGATGCAGGCTATGCAGGCATCGATTATGAAGATAGCGTTTTCTACGAACATCCGTTATGGATCAAGGAAGCCCGGAAACTCGGCCTGATTACCAATGTCTGGACAGTCAACAATCTAAAAGCCATCAAATATTTCTTTAAGCAAGGCATCGATTACGTGACAACCAATGAACCGGAAAAAGCCAAGAATTTATAATACAACAATCAGAAAAAAGGGTAAGTTTCTCATCATGAGGGGCCTGCCCTTATTTTTTTTTGCAAAAAGACTTAAAAAATAAGCATGAACAAGACAAGGTAATGATATTTTGTTTATTTTTGCAGTATCATTGCAAACAAACAGATTTAAGATATGAAAAAACTACTTTTATCTATCGCCTTCCTGCTCCCTGCTATGGGAATGATGGCGCAAACTCAAGTGAAGACTGCCGAAGGTATCCTCGAAGGAAAAGACCTCTCAGGCATCACTGTATTCAAGGGTGTTCCATTCGCTGCCCCTCCGGTAGGAAACCTCCGCTGGAAGGCTCCACAACCTGTACAGAAATGGCAGGGCGTTCGCGAAGCTAAGGAGTTCGGACCGAACCCGATGCAGGAACCCATCTTCGGTGATATGAACTTCGGTACGAAGAAAAACAGCGAAGATTGTCTGTACCTTAATATATGGACTCCCGCAAAGACCATGAAGGAGCATCTGCCGGTACTCATTTATTTCAACGGCGGAGGATTGATGGCAGGTAGTGGAAGCGAACCTAGATATGCGGGCGATGCGATGGCGCGCAAGGGCATCATCTCCATCACAGCCAACTATCGTGAGGGCATCTTCGGATTCTTCGCCCACCCACAGCTCTCTAAGGAAACATCCTACAAGGGGTCCGGCAACTATGGATTCATGGACCAGGTGGCTGCCATCCAGTGGGTAAAGGATAACATCGAGGCTTTCGGCGGTGATCCTAACCGCATCACCATCGTAGGCGAATCGGCAGGTTCCATGTCGGTCAGCGCCCTGATGGCTTCCCCTCTCTGTCAGGGACTCTTTGCGCAGGCAATGGGTTCCAGCGGTTCGGTGATGGGATTCAAGAAGGTGGCTACACAGAAGGAAGCCGAGGAGGAAGGCGTGCAGCTTGCCCAGACAATAGCAGAGAAGATAGGTAAGAAAAACGGCAAGAAGGTGGGAAAGAAGGTTGGAATGAAGAACCTCAACGAACTTCGTGCCCTTCCTGCCGAGGAACTGATGAAGCTGGCGGAAGTAAGAGCGGTTCCTGTCTATAATATCGACGGATATTTTATGAAAGAACAGCCTGTAGAGGTATTTGCCAAGGGCGAGCAGACCAAGGTGCCTCTGCTTATCGGCGGCAACAACCAGGAGATGACTCCATTGGCGGTATTGATGGGCAAGCAGCCAACCGTTGAGAATCTGAAAGCTGGCGCCAAGGCTACTTTCGGAGAAGAGAACATCGATGAACTCTTCAGCCTCTACGGCATCAACAGCGATAAGGATGTATTGGAACAGCCGGGCGTGAATCTGGCTTCGGATATCTTCCTGGATTATTCAACATGGAAGTGGGGCAACATGCATAAACTCACCAGCGGACAGCCTGTTTACCGCTACCGCTATTGTCATCCTCGTCCTGCAATGGCCATCAAGGGCAAGGTGGCTGCATTAGCTGGTGGCGTGGTAGATGCCAAGGAAGATGCAGTTCCTGCGCCACAGGACAAGGGAGCCGTTCATTCTGCCGACATCGAGTATGCGATGGGTACATTGCCAACCAACCACGTGTTCAAATGGCAGCCGGAGGATTATATGATCAGCGACATCTTCAACCAGTATTACGTCAACTTCGTGAAGACCGGCAATCCGAACGGTCTGGGCCTGCCGGAGTGGCCATCCACCAACGGCAAGGCTGTAGCCCCTGTGCTTCAGATTGACGTGAATACCATGGTAAAGTCTGATGCCCAGATGGAGAAGCGTTATGATTTCATCGACAAACTGATTTGGGAGAAGAAATAACTTCTTCCTATCTTTTTAAATAAACCGGAAACAGAGATGTTTCAGAAATTTATTATCAACAGAGAAGGAGTGCTGAAGTTCGGGCGCGTCTATCTGCATCGTGACATGCTGGCTCCAGGCGAGCAATGCACCTACGGGGGCGGATTGTGGAAGATAGATGAAGGCAGAGGCGCCATCGTGCTCTACGGCAGAAGTTTCGACTTCGGTCCTCCCGATTTCGACTTTGTGAAACAGATAGACTGGACGGGCTTGGGCGGCACCCCTCGCCCGCTGCTCTATCTGCCCCATTGGCCCAGCGAAGAAGAGATTGTGCCAGTCATTATCAATTAAGAAAATAGTATAATATTCTATAAATTTCTGTGTAAAACTTGCGGATAACAGAATAAAACACTATTTTTGCGAAGAGAAATTCTTCTCGGGGAAAGTGCTCTCTAAGAGAAGAGATTCCATAAATAAGTAACAATTAAAAAGCAGTATAGTATGAAAAAGAAATTAGTTTTGACAGCAGCCGTCATCGCTGCATTGTCAGTTGTCTCCTGCAATGGCAAGAAGACAAATAGCCAGGGGGCTAACCAGGATAGCCTCAGTTATACAGATAATAATTCGCTCAATTCCAACGATGTCGTACTCGATTCTATCGCCGGCACCTACGAGGGAACTCTCCCTGCTGCCGACTGTCCGGGCATCAAGACCGTATTGACGCTCAATGCCGACAGTACCTACCAGTACTCAGCCGACTATCTGGAGCGCAAGGATGGTCACGACGAAGCGAGCGGTATCTTCAAGGTATTGGCCAACAACGTGGTAGAAATCACCCGTCCATCCAGCGGCGAGACATCTTACTACAAGGTAAAAGATGCCAACAGCCTCATCATGACCGATTCGCTCGGCAATGAACCGGAAGGTGCCATGGCTAAGCACTATGTGCTGACCAGGAAGAAGTAAGCTATTTACATCTGATGAAGAGAGCACCCATCTCATACGCTGAAGCATTTTTCCTGCTTCCAGAATATGAGATGGGTGCTTTGCTGTCAATAAGGACTAAATTATTGCAAAAAGCACTTAAACTTTGCCACTCTCTGCAATATTTTTATTAACTTTGCACCCAAAAGTTAGTATACAATATGAAAATAGGAATTATCGTTGCGATGGACAAGGAGTTCGCGCAACTCAAAACATTATTGACCGAATCGCAGGTTGAGAGAAAAAACTACAAAGACTTCGTTATCGGAAAGATAGGCGATAATGAGGTGGTGATGCAGCAATGCGGCATCGGAAAGGTGAACAGTACCATCGGAGCCGTGGAAATGATTGACAACTATCACCCAGACCTTGTTATCTCTTCAGGCGTGGCTGGAGGCGCTGATATCAACCTCAACGTAACCGAGGTGGTAGTGGCTACCAACTGCGTTTATCACGATGCCTACTGCGGAGAGGAATGCGAATTCGGCCAGATTCTGGGCATGCCGGCTTCCTTTAAGTCACCTAAGGAATATGTGGAGAAGGCGCTTGCCATCAACAGCCTGCCAGACAACAAGCACCCGAAAATCCATGCCGGTCAGATTGTGAGCGGCGAATGGTTTGTTGACAGCAAGGAGAAGATGCGTTCTATCCTGGAGCATTTCCCTCAGGCGATGGCGGTGGATATGGAGAGTTGCTCTATTGCTCAGACCTGCCACATCTACAAGACGCCTTTCATCTCCTTCCGCATCATCAGCGATGTACCGCTGAAGGATACCAAGGCACAGCAGTATTTCGACTTCTGGGCTAAGATGGCTGAAGGCTCATTCAATGTTACCAAGGCTTTCCTGGAGAGTCTGTAAACTGTAAATTATAAATTATAAACTATGAATAAGATTCCAAGTTTTACAATCAATCATAACAAGTTGCTCCGCGGCATCTATGTGAGCCGTAAGGACGAAGTTGGCGGCGAGGTGGTAACCACCTTCGATATCCGCATGAAAGTGCCTAATCAGGAGCCTTGCCTGCACAACGGTGCCATCCATACCATCGAACATCTGGCTGCCACTTACCTGCGCAACGACGAGGAGTGGAAGGACCGCATCATCTACTGGGGACCTATGGGATGCCTCACGGGCAACTATCTCCTCATCAAGGGCGATCTGGAGAGCAAGGACATCGTGGAACTGATGAAGCGCACCTTCCAGTTTATCGCCGATTTCGAGGGCGAGATTCCGGGACAGGCGGCAAAGGACTGCGGCAACTACCTGCTCCACGACCTGCCTATGGCGAAATATGAAGCCAGAAAATATCTGAATGAGGTGCTCTGCTGCATCACAGAAGCTAACTTAATTTATCCTACACAAGACTAATCATATATGACCGCCCGCAACCACAAATTGCGGGCGTTTATATTTAAGAAACATCGTATACAATTTCACCCGGGATTTTTAAACTTTTCTCCCAAGACCGTTGCTATATGGATTAAAAAACCATAAACTTTGCCAAACTCTGCTATATTTTTATTATCTTTGCACCCAAAAGAAACAAAAGACTAGACAAACAAGAAAATATGAGAATAAATAGATTTTTAATTACCCTTATCCTTTCACTTGTACTTGTTGATATTGCAGCATCAACAAGCATTAAGCATTTTACTGAAAGCGATGGACTACCTCAAAGCCTCATCACTTGCGTAATTCAGGACAGCAAGGGATACATATGGATCAGTTCATGGAATGGACTGAGTCGCTACGACGGATACTCCTTTTCTAATTTCAAGGCTCGCAAAGGAGACAACTGTCCACTTATCACCAATCGCATCTTCTTTATTCGCGAAACGACAGGAGGGAACATCCTGTGCAAATGTCCCAACGGATATTACCTGTTCAAGACCAATGAAAAGAAGTTTGTACCACTAAAAGGCAAAAAGACAGACAAGGGAGATCGTTTTCGCCCTACCACACAACAGAAAGCAACAATCATTTCCCTGCCAGAATACGAGGGCGAGGAAACCCACATTTTATATAAAGACAGACAAGGAGGCTACTGGATATACACCCATCGAGGTCTAGACAGGCTCACATTCAAGAAGGAAAAAGTGGGGCCCGTAAAGTGTAAAGATGATGGAGAAGAAGTAATACGCTCCATATTCCAGGACAAAGAAAAAAGAATCTTCATAGCCGACAAGAATGGCTTTGTCAGGATATATGCGCCAAAAGGTTCGCTAATAGGCTACCTGAAGAAAAATGGTAATATATCGAAAACAAGAATTCCGTTCGGAGCAAACGTATATTCCATGCTTCAAGACTCACACGGTATTCTATGGTTAGGCACAAAGCCCAACGGACTTTTCAGACTAAAAGAAACAAAAGACGGAAATTTCTCAGTAAAGTCATTTACCAAAAATGCCAGCCGTTACAGCATAAATAGCAACAGTATATATGCCATCAAAGAAGACCGACATGGCAGAATCCTCTTGGGAACATTCATGGGAGGTCTAAACATTATCAAGAATCCATGGAGCGAAAACCCCAAGTTCATCAACAGCAATAATGATATAGGACAATTTCCCAGCCAGGCAAAATGTATACACGACATGCTTTTAAGCCCAAGCGGCACCTTACTGCTTGCCACCAATGACGGTCTCTTCACCTACAATATAGATAGAAATCCGCAGAAGATTCGTTTCCTACAAAACAAACGAATACCTTCCAATCCGAAATCCATAAGCAATAATGAAGTGATGGCACTGCTACAATCAAGAAACGGGACGATATATGCAGCAACTTATGGCGGAGGCTTAAACATTATAGAAAAGGGAAACCTTCATGCAAACGACCTGAAATTTTCAACATTAACTACCGATAACGGTATGATGTCTGACGTGATACTCAATATGTGCGAGGACGCACAAGGTATGATATGGCTCGTATCAGAGCACTGTCTGATGAAATACAATCCCCAAAAAGAATCGTTCACCAACTATTCCGAGAGTCTTTTCAAGGGCGATTTCTCTTTCTCAGAAGTAAAGCCTCTGAATGTCTCAGAAAGCAAAACGATGCTTTTTGGTACCACACAAGGCATATTACCAATCAATGAACAGACGGTAAGGATAAGTAATTTCAAGCCAAAAATCCTTTTTGATACACCTCCACACATAGAGCTCTCACCTAAGGAGAAAAGTCTGAGCATTTCATTCGCAGCCATCGACCTCAACAAGAACGAGCCTATACAATATGCATATATGCTTGAGGGCGTAGATAGCCACTGGCTGTACACCACAGAGAACCGTATCAATCTCTCAAACATCCCAGCAGGAACATTCTGCCTGAAGATCAAATCGACTAACGGAGATGGAATCTGGTGCGACAATGAGGCATCTATAAGCATTCATCGCACCCCTTATTTCAATGAACGTCCCATAGCCTGGATGCTTTATGGAGGAGGCGTATTTATTACATTGCTCCTTGCATTCAAACTTTATTGGTACATACAACGACTGGAGAATGAAATCAAGACCCTAAAACTCTCTGCAGGCGAAAAGATGGAATACATCAAGATGAGAGTAGCCGACGTAATAGAGCGTAACGACAACTGTGAAAAAGAATCCATCATCTCGGATCCTGGCGAATCTTCTGCCTTCAGGACAGACGTAGAAAAGTTTATTCTCGACCATCTCTCCGACTCCGACCTGAATGTAGATACCATTGCCAGGGAAATGTGCATGAGCCGCTCAACCTTATATATTTTGATGAAGAAAGAGTTTGACTGTACGCCCAACAACTTCATCCTCAATATCCGACTGAACACGGCTCGCCAAATGCTTCTTGAAGAAAGGAATCTCAATGTATCAGAAATAGCCTATCGCTGCGGCTTCTCTGACCCCAAATATTTCAGCCGCTGCTTTAAGAAGATAATAGGAGTAACTCCATCAGAATTGAGAATGGATTAAAAGAACCAGGTACATGTCAACTGGCAGAATACAAAAAAGGAGGATGCAACAAATTTTTCATTATTTGAGCATCCTCCCTATCATAAACATAACCTACCTATAACTTTTTATATAAAGCCCAATTATAAGAATCATTGCCTATATTTGTTTCCGCCTTTTACCACAATACCATGATAACTGTTACCTACTCGTTGTCCTCCGAGATTATAACGAACATGGCTTCTATCAGAACATGGCTGCAGAGCTGATACATTAGCAATACCCGTAGTGCAGCTAACAAGCGTGATTTCCTCACCAGCCTGAGTAGGAATATCATAGAGATAAGTATCTTCAAGTCGTGTTGCAGGAATCTTACTCTTATCTTTCACGATAGGATCAGGCATACAATAAGGCTGCATCAACGGATTGTCATTATCGCCTTCTGCTGTTTTTAGAGAAGTTACGCCATTCTTGAGAAGAGGCGTTGCCGAACGCAAGCGAAGGTTTCCGCCAATGGTAGACTTTATTGTTACTCTTTCTACGTTACCATCTGTCCATTTTAAGTCAGTCACTATGAATCCACCACGTGAGCGTAGTCCCTTAACCTCACCGCCAGTTTTCCATTCAGTAGGCAAGGCAGGAAGGATATGCAGGAATCCTGCATGCGACTGTACAAGCATCTCTGCTATTGCAGCTGTAGCACCAAAGTTGCCATCAATCTGGAATGGTGGGTGAGCATCAAACATATTAGCATAAGAACCGCCATCCGAAGAGGCTATTGTTACATTAGGATCGAGCAAAACAAGCTGATTTTTAAGAATCTTCATGGCATGGTCGCCGTCAAGCATTCGGGCCCACATAGCCTCTTTCCATCCCATCGACCATCCACGGGCAGCATCACCACGTCCCACAAGACTTTTAAGAACAGCCTGATAGAGAGTAGGATTTTCGTAAGGAGAAACCTGATTGCCAGGATAGGCACCCCAAAGATGTGAAAGATGACGGTGGGATGACGTTTCCCTATCCCAATCTTCCTGCCATTCCTGCACCTGTCCGTATTTGCCGATTCTCCATGGAGTAATCTTTGCTTTCAATTCATCAAGTGCATCAGCAAAGGAGGCATCCTTATCAAGGGCACGGGCTGCAAGAGCCGTATTCTTCAATAGGTCATACACCATTTCATTATCCATTGCCACACCTCCGAAAAGAGCAATATTTGCTGTTTTACCATCACTCTTAGTAAAATTACCTATACCAGGATGGTTCTCTGGCGAATTGCTTGGACAAACCACCATGTACCCTGTCTCAGGATCTTTTACAAGAAAATCCTGATAGAACTCAGCAGCACCTTTCATCAAAGGATAAACCTCAGCGAGATATTGTTTATCACCAGAGAAGAGGTAACGCTCCCACAAATGTGAACAGAACCAGGCATTACACGTTGGCCATACTCCTACGGTTCCATTATCTACAGCACCCGTAGTACGCCAGATGTCGGTATTATGATGTAATGTCCATCCACGTGCACCATACATCTGCTTTGCCGTTTCAGCACCAGTCACACTAACATCTTTCACCATCTCTACAAATGGCTCGTGACATTCTGCAAGATTAGTAACCTCAGCAGGCCAATAATTCATCTCCACATTGATATTTGAGGTATACTTTGAATCCCAAGCAGGATATTGGCGTGCATCAGGATTCCATATTCCCTGCAAGTTGGCTGGCTGTGTTCCAGGCTGTGAAGAAGAGATAAGAAGATAACGGCCAAACTGGAAGTAGTTGGCTGCAAGCTGCGGATCGGATGTTTTATGGAATTCCTTGATGCGCAGCTCTGTATCCTTAGCCTCTTGTGCAGCATTGCCGTCAAGAGTAAGGTCTACACGGTCAAACTGCTGTTTGTACACCGCTTTATGGTCGGCAAGAGTGGTTGCATAATCCTTTCCGCTTGTCTCGTAATTCTGCAAATAAGCAAAAGCCGTTGCATCTGCATTGCCACTCACATCATTGTACTTCTTGAAGTTTGTAGCTTGTGATACAATGATAGTAGCATGTGTAGCTCCTGTAATTTTTAATCGGGGAGCTTTTGTTGCAGCTCCTATTGTGCCTTGACCGTAGATTGTTGTCTGGTCATTTTCGATTGTACCATCACAGTCAATCACACGAATATAGGTACAGAGATGAAGCTTGTTATCAACATTCTCACATTTGTCGCGAGCCGGACCCATCATTGCCTTGATGGTATGATTGTCGAACAGCTCGTTGGAAATAAGTTTCTCAATATTCGACTTATTGCTACCGGCGTATGCCACATTGAAATCGAGCTTTCCTGCCTGGTCTGCTTCAAGACGAACCACAGTAACATTATCCTTGAAAGAAGTGAATACCGTACGCTTATATCCTACATTCTTTACATGATATTCCACATTACTCGTAGCTGTATTCATATCAAGATAGCGCACATAGCCCTGTGCATCAGCAGCATTCTCGGTTTGTGTTCCTTCCATATCGTCGAAGCGCTGACCTGGGAAACCAATAAGCATCACACCTGCCGCACGGTAGCTTGCTCCATGTGAGCCTTGCGACATCCAGTTGTTTACAGCAAGATTCTGTACCGAAGCATAATCTTTACTGAGGATTCCTTGCTGTACTTGCTTCAACACACCTAGCGCATTGGCATTGTAGTTACTGTTAGGACCCTGATCCCAGAAGGTATCTTCGTTGAGCTGCAACGTGTCACATGCCACACTACCCGAATGCATGACTCCAAGACGGCCATTTCCCAATGGAAGTGCCTCTTCCCAATAGCCAGCTGGTCGGTTGTACCATAAATGATTCTTACTCTCAATAATAGGAGCTGCAATAGGATCGGTGTCGGCTGTAGTAAAACTGAACTTTACGGCTTCGCCACTCACATTGCCAGAAAGGTCTTTCACGGTATTGCCTGGCAACTCAAAGTTGTAGACACAACTCTTTTCAAGAGAAGAATAGGCAAAACGAAGACTGTTTCCATTTACAACCGGTGCTATAGCTATTGATTTATTTGATGCAGCGTTTGTCAGTTTTGCACAAGCACCTTCTGCCAGTTGTACACTCTCATTAAAATCAACCACTATGGTACCTTTTGTAGCCACATTGATTGAATTATCTGCGGGACGGCTTGTCTGAAACTTTGGAGCTTCATGGTCGTCGGCAAGAATATTCACATATTTCAGATTGTAGTTGCTGTTTTTCGTTGCTGTTGTAATGAGAATACGAACGATGACATTTTCCTTATTATCAGCATCAAGGTCATACTTCGCATCAACATAGGTATTCCAATGACTTCCACTTACATAGTCATCGAGAACCTTCCATGTGGAACCTCCATCTACGGAATAGACTACTCCAAAGGGGGTAGAACTGCTCGAGCCATCACCTATCGCGAAGTTGAGCTTTGCATTTTGAAGGCTGACAGTAGGGAAACTTACTTCAAAATACTGATCATGTTTCGAAGCGTTACCATAATCCGACTTAGATGTAAACTTATTGACAGACGCCGTATTGAGGCGCAACAGGTAACTGTCCTTACTCTGCTTCACCTCCCATTTTCCATCACTGGTCTTCAGCGTAAGCTTGTAATTATCCAAAACTCCATTACAAGTATTTGGCAAAAACACTGGTTGCTTAGTTTTCCAAGCTGTATTCGAAAGTGCCGTCCACCCACTTCCATCAGGGGTATAAGTTACCACACTCCCCTTACTCGAGGCTTCCCACCCTTGTGAGAATACCCATGATGCTACTACTGTTTGTCCTGCAACACATACCGACGGACAAGCAAGTATCAAGCCAAGCAATACCAGCATCATGCGACATAAATGTTTAGAAATTTTGTTCATGATTTGTTTTTAATGAATGTTTTAATTATTAATATTGACAATTCTCTTGTCTATACATTGAAAATCTGCCGCAAAAGTAGTGAAAATACATCTTCCAGGTGTGGATTATCATCTTTTCGAGGTGGATTATCATCCAAAAACACTATAAAAAGCCAAATCTGCAAAATTTTCCTCCTTCTAACTAACTATAAAAAAATATGGCAAGTTTACCACTTAAGCTTGCCATATTTTTCTTTATACCAAAGTTGCCACCCATTCACCAGATTCTGCCATACTACATAGGCACCCGGTGCTACGGCAGCAAGAGGATTCAGGAAGGTGAGGGTGAGCCAGATACCCACTACCGTATTCTTCTGTCCCAACGCCTGACCGGCACTGATACTCGCACCGAAATGCCTGCCTACCGCCTTGCCGATGGCAAACTGGAGGAGACATACCAGCAGCGGAACAAAGAGCAGCAGAAGCATCGTAATGCCCGATACCTCGGCATGAAGCATGTTGCGAACCGTTTCGCCCATCAGTATCGTGAGGTTGAAACACCACATATAAAAGCCCAAATCCTTTACATTCTTCACCTTATCCACCCATTTTGGAAGAAACCTGCGGCTCAACAAGGCAAGCAGCAGAGGCACCACCAGCACGGTAGTGACATTGCGGAACACCATCGCACTCATCATGAGGAACGATACATCTGCCCCCTTCTCTACCATCGGGAAAAGACTCGGAATAATAATCATCGTAAAAATGTTGGCGATGACCGTATAGGTGGTCAGCGAACCGATACTGCCGCCCAACTTCTCCGTAACCACAGCCACGGCAGCTGCCGTAGGACAGATGAAGCAGATGAAGGCACCCTCGAGAATCAGTTTGGTGCTGTAATCAGAACCGAACTCGAAGATGAGCACTACCATCGCCAATGCCAGCGAGGTGCGGATAAGCTGGAGAATGAAATGCCAGCTCTTAGGCTTCATCTCCTTGATTTCTATCTTACAGAAAGTAACATAGAGCAGGGAGAACAGCACCACCGGCATCAGACTTACCAACCGCGGACCACAATAATCGCCAATGGGCACCAGGAAGGGCACATTGGCGAATATCAGGTAGCCCAATGCTCCCATAACCAGGGAGCAGGGCAATGAAAACTTTCTAAAAAATCTCCACAAAAACATTTCTGTTTAGTCTTTGTTGCTGCGCTTGCGCTTCAGGTGATCGAGCTCAATCTTACGCATACGCATGTTCTTTGGAGTTACCTCTACGTACTCGTCCTCACGGATATACTCCAGGCACTCCTCAAGACTCATCACGGTCTTAGGAATCACGCGGGCCTTATCGTCAGAACCCGAAGCACGTACGTTGGTAAGCTGCTTAGCCTTGGTTACGTTGACTACCAAGTCGTTGTCGTGAACATGCTCACCTACAACCTCGCCGCCGTAAACCTCCTCACCCGGATCGATGAAGAACTTACCACGATCCTGTAGCTTATCGATAGCGTAAGCAAAGGCAGTACCGGTTTCGAGCGCAATCATGCTACCGTTAGAACGGCGGCTGATTTCACCCTTGTATGGCTGATACTCCTTGAAGCGGTGAGCCATGATAGCCTCGCCCTGAGAAGCGGTCAGCACGTTGGTACGCAGACCGATAATACCACGTGATGGGATATCAAACTCGATGTCTACACGCTCGCCCATGTTCAGCATAGAGGTCATATCACCCTTGCGGCGGGTAACCATATCAATCATCTTAGAGGCAAACTCCTCTGGTACGTTGATGGTCAACTCCTCTACAGGTTCGCACTTCACACCGTCAATCTCCTTGTAGATAACCTGAGGCTGACCTACCTGGAGCTCATAGCCCTCGCGGCGCATGGTCTCGATGAGCACAGAGAGATGGAGCACACCACGACCTGATACAATCCACTTATCGGTAGAATCCTCGTAAGGCTGTACACGGAGAGCGAGGTTCTTCTCGAGTTCCTTGTTCAGGCGCTCCTGGATGTGGCGGGATGTACAGAACTTACCCTCCTTACCGAAGAATGGTGAATCGTTGATGGTGAAGAGCATACTCATGGTTGGCTCATCTACAGCGATTGGAGGCAGTGGCTCCGGGTTCTCGAAGTCGCAGATAGTATCACCAATCTCAAACTTCTCCAAGCCGACAACGGCACAGATATCGCCTGAATCTACATGATCGGTCTTCTTATGGCCCATACCCTCGAAGGTGTGGAGTTCCTTAATCTTGGTCTTCTCCTGGGTACCGTCGCGGTGGCAGATAGTAACGTTCATGCCGTCCTTCAATGTACCGCGGTGTACACGACCTACGGCGATACGACCTGTATAAGAACTGTAGTCGAGTGATGTGATAAGGAGCTGTGGAGTACCCTCGAGCTGCTTAGGAGCTGGGATAACCTCAATAATCTTATCGAGCAGATAATCGATATTATCTGTTGGATGATTATAGTCCTCGCCCATCCAGCCGTTCTTGGCAGAACCGTAAACTACAGGGAAGTCGAGCTGGTCTTCTGTAGCATCAAGGTCGCACATCAGGTCGAATACCATCTCGTACACCTCTTCAGGGCGACAGTTTGGCTTATCTACCTTATTAACAACGACGATAGGCTTCAGTCCGAGCTGCAATGCCTTCTGGAGCACGAAACGGGTCTGAGGCATCGGACCCTCGAAAGCATCGACGAGGAGGAGGCATCCGTCTGCCATGTTGAGCACGCGCTCAACCTCACCACCGAAGTCAGAGTGTCCAGGAGTATCGAGGATATTAATCTTAGTACCTTTCCAGTTGATAGATACATTCTTTGAGAGGATGGTTATACCACGCTCGCGCTCCAAGTCGTTGGAATCGAGCACTTCGCCGCTGTTATCCTGGCCGTCGCGGAACAGCTTACCGGCGAGCATCATCTTGTCGACCAATGTAGTCTTACCATGGTCAACGTGTGCAATTACTGCAATGTTTCTAATGTCTTGCATTTTAATTTTTACCTTAAATACTTAAATTTGGGTGCAAAATTACAAAAAAATCCCGAAAAGTTTGCATAATTCGGCAAAAAGTTGTATCTTTGCACCGCATTTTTAATGAAACCGCCGTGAGGAAGGTCATCAGATGCACAAAATTAAACATATTCATATTTTATTAAATTAAGTTTTTACAGCTATGTATTTAGACAAAGCAAAAAAAGAAGAGATCTTTAGCAAGTACGGAAAGTCTAACTCTGATACTGGTTCTGCTGAGAGCCAGATAGCATTGTTCTCATACCGTATTGCTCATTTGACGGAACATGTTAAGAAGAACCGTAAAGATTATACTACAACACGTGCGTTGACACAGCTTGTAGGAAAGCGTCGTGCATTGCTCGATTACTTGTATGATCGCGACATCAATCGCTATCGTGCTATCATCAAGGCCCTCGGTCTTCGTAAGTAATCAGTTTAGGCAGACACATTGCTTAACAGAACAAAGAATCCCATCGTTCGCAAGAGCGGTGGGATTTTTCTGTTATATGCCTCATGGGGGGATACCTTATTATATATATATAAATTTGCAGACAATGATTGATGGATTGCAGGCAATGCTTGAGAAGCAGAATGCCAAAATTTCTGAATTGGAAAATAAGCTGAATGAGAAATAATTCCTCGCTTTACCAGAAAGGCTTTTAAAAGTAAAAAAGCTTTTATTTAAAGGTAAAAAAGTAAAAAGAGCCTACCCCCCGTTCGTCCCAGTTCCCAGCGATTCCATCGCTGGTCCCCATAAAGTTAAAAAGCCCCTGATGCTAGAATACACCAGGGGCTATAAATATTACAGGGAATGGGGGCGCAAAGGGGCTAAGGCTCTTTTTACCTTTAAAAGCCCCTTTTTACCGGTTCTCGCAGCGCCATTATTACAAACCTGTTACATTCATGCCTTTCAAGTTAAAATCAATTAACTTTTGCCTCAGAACCTTCGCTATTCCAGATATTTTTCCTAATTTTGCGCCCACGTTTCTAACAGATAAAAAGAATATGAAGATTCAATGATAAATACTAAATAGATTAAGGAAAAAAGAAAAATGGAACATGTTTTTACTGAATCGATGTTTTTGGTGGGATTCGTGATTTTCATCGCCGCCATACTCGTATTAGACATGCTGGTCATCGACCGAAAGGCACATGTGGTTTCTATCAAGGAAGCTGGTTCATGGACGGCAGTCTGGATTATTCTCGCTCTCGCCTTCGCCGTATTCATCTATTTTCATGGTGACATGGTGCACGGCATCGAGAACTTCAATGACCTGAAGCTGATAGCCTCGCGCTATGCTTCGCATCTCAAACTGGACCCGAACGACTATGAAGGAAGTCTGCAGCAATACCGACACTATATGACTATCTCCTACATCTCGGGTTATCTGATAGAGAAGACGCTCTCGGTAGATAATCTCTTCGTGATGATGATGATTTTCACCTCGTTCGGAGTGGACAAGAAAGATTACCAGCACGTACTGAACTGGGGTATCCTGGGAGCCATCGTACTGCGCTTCGTCTTCATCTTTGCGGGTGCTGCGCTCATCAGCCGTTTCGCCTGGATATTGCTCATATTCGGAGGATTCCTGGTTTACAGCGGTACCAAGATGTTCCTCAACAGAAACAAGAAGGAGGAAATCAATGCCTTGGAGCATCCGGTAGTGAAGTTCATGCAGAAGCGCCTGCATCTGGGTCCGCTGGTGATGACGGTGGTATTCATCGAGTTCTGCGACCTGATTTTCGCCTTCGACAGCATTCCAGCCGTATTCTCGGTATCGCTCGATCCGTTCGTGGTGTTCTTCTCGAATATCTTCGCCATTCTGGGCTTGCGTGCCCTCTTCTTCCTGCTGGCAGCGATAGCAGATAAGTTCCGCTATCTGAAGGTGGGTGTGAGTGTGCTGCTGGTGTTCATCGGTGTGAAGATGCTCATCCACGATTTCTTCGAGATTGATGCAGTCAGTTCGCTGGTATTCATCATCCTCGTACTGCTCGTCAGCATCGGGGCTTCGGTGGTGATTCCGCAGAAACAGGAAGCGTTGGAAAATACGAAATAAGCAAAACATTCTTGGAAGGAGATTATCATCAGGTAATCTCCTTTCAGGAAAACATAAAAAGGGCGATTGCTATTCCCCACGCAAGGGATAAGCAATCGCCCTTATCTTTTATGAACTTAGTTTAGAAAGAAGAGCAAATGTCTTCACTCTTCCCTCTTCACTCAATTTACTTCCAAGGATTCTCTGTTGGGTAAGGCAGACTAGCTGGCTGGTTGTAAGCGATATCCTGGATGCCGAGATACTTGAATACCTCGAACAAGGTCTTACCTACGTGAGAGAATGCTACGGCACCGTGGTGTGGATAACCCTTCTGGATCAATACGTGACGATAGAAGCGGCCCATCTCCTTGATGGCGAAGATACCGATACCACCGAATGAACGGGTAGGAACATCGAGAACCTCACCCTCTGCGATGTAGCTGCGGAGGTTGCCCTCTGAATCGCACTGCAGACGGTAGAATGTGATGTCAGAAGCTGCGATATCACCCTCCAAAGTACCACGGGTGAAGTCTGGGGTACCACCATTCTCCAACAAACGGTTCTGGATGAGCTGATACTTGATCTTACGGCTAGAGCACATCTTGCACTGTGGAGTGTTACCGCAGTGGAAGCCCATGAAGGTATCAGTCAACTTATAGTCGTACTTGCCCTGAATATCCTCATCGTAGATGTACTTAGGAACTGAGTTGTTGATATCGAGCAATGTAACGGTATCGTCAGAAGCACACATACCGATGTACTCAGAGAGCGCACCATAGATATCTACCTCGCAAGCTACAGGAATGCCACGGCTAACGAGACGGCTGTTTACATAGCAAGGCTCGAAACCGAACTGGCTTGGGAATGCAGGCCAGCACTTGTCAGCGAATGCTACATACTGGCGAGAACCCTTGTGAGCCTCTGCCCAGTCGAGCAATGTCAACTCAAACTGTGCCATTCTGCGGCTGAGGTCAGGATAGTAGCAGCCTTCGCCCATCTCCTTGGCCATATCAGCGCAAACCTCGTCGATACGTGGGTCGTTCTCGTGCTCCTTGTAAGCTACGAGAAGGTCGAGCTCTGAGTTCTCCTCAATCTCAACACCGAGTTCGTACAAGCCCTTGATAGGAGCGTTGCAAGCGAAGAAGTCCTGTGGACGTGGACCGAAGGTGATAATCTTCAAGCCCTTCAAACCGATGATAACGCGAGCTACAGGAACGAAGTCCTGAATCATCTTAGCTACGTCCTCTGCTGTACCTACAGGATACTCAGGGATGTAACCCTTCAGGTGGCGCATGCCGAGGTTGTAAGAGCAGTTGAGCATACCGCAGTAAGCGTCGCCACGACCATTGATCATGTCGCCGTCACCCTCTGCAGCTGCAACAAACATGCAAGGACCATCGAAGTTCTTTGCAATCAAAGTCTCAGGAGTCTCAGGACCGAAGTTACCGAGGAATACAACCAAAGCGTTGCAGCCCTGCTCTTTCACTTCGCCCAAAGCCTTGAGCATATCTTTCTCGTTCTCAACTGTAGTCTGGCAGTTGAAAATTTCACCCTTGTACTCTTTTACGATGTTCTCACGGCGCTGAGTAGAAAGCGCGATTGGAAAACAGTCACGGCTAACGGCAATAATACCGAGCTTTACTTGTGGAATGTTGTTGCTTACCATAATTAGTTTATTACTTAAGTTTTTGTATAAATTGCTTATATTTATTGATTCTTTTCTAATTGTTTGGCTGACAATTATTCATTGTTCCGAGCACAAAGGTACAAATATATTTTGTATCAACAAGCGTTTTAAGGATTTTTTAATTCAAAAAAATGGCGCAAAACCGAAATTCTGCGCCAAATGTAACATATGATAAAGTAATTGATACATTTTATACGTATCTCTATTATCATCTGATACCCCTTTTCTGCCTTTCTCTGCTTTAATATCTTCTTTAATATCTTCGCAGCGGGCGGTACCGGATGGTATAAATCTGATTGAAGTACTCCTTCCAGGCGTTCGGCTCCTTGTCATCATCACGCACGATGCGGATGCCATAGAATCGGGTACCCGTCTCCTTGTATTCCCGGAATCGGGACAACAGCTGCTGTGGCGGATCGGGAATCAGGAAGTCGGTTATCCAAAGCACATCGGCATTCACGTAATGAAGACCGTCGTTGTCGAGAAGTTCGAACATCTGGTTCATCATCTTCTTTGCCGAAGTTCCGCCGCCGATAAATGGAAGGTGGGTTGTCGTTGGCTGGCGACGGATGCCTCGCCCGGTATGCGCCTGCCCGTCTCCAACGGACGGAACTGCATCTGCTTCGGCTGATTCCATCATAGTGATTCCGATTCTCTTCAACCGCTCTGCCTTCCGTTTCGCCATCAGGTCGATGGCACGGGTACTGACGGAGAAATCTATCAGGAAGCAGTCACGCTCCAAATCTTCTGCCGTCTCTTCCAGCAGAGAGATGAGTGTTGAGGATATCCTTTCAGGCGTGCCATACATACTGGCTGAGGTGTCCAGGCAGACAATCATCGGCCCCTTGCGGGAGGCGTGGGTAAAGCCGAGTTTGCGGGATGGTTTCGACATTTCGCTCTTATAACGGAAGGTCTGGAGTCTTCGCGTGCGATACTTATATATAAAGAGTCCCTCCATATCCTCGTCACTGTACTGTGCCAGTTCGAGCGGGAGAAGGGAGTTGAGATCATCGCCCACGGTAATGCCCTCGATATCGCTACCTGCAGAATGCTCCATCTTCATCTCTACGCCCGATGCGATGGTGAGCCGGTCTTTGCCGTTGGCATCGGCTACTCGTCCCATCTTCGCCACAATTTCCTTGATTTCGGGGTATTTATCCTGAATCTTCACCTGGTTCAGACGGCGTTCAAACTCCGTTTCAGTCCATCCGTTCGTCATCAGTTCCCAGGCTTGTACGGCACGCTGTTCCGAAACGCCCTTCGTCTTCATGTTGCGGGTTATCTGGTCCATCATGCGCACCAGTCCTGTTTCAAAGTTGTTCTGACGGAGCGAGATAAAGTCCTTCAACTTGTTCAATACCTGATGTTCGATGCAGACCTTCCAGTCTCTTACCAGCCGTTCCCAGTTTTCGGGTTTCGAAGCCCCGTCTCCAGTCATCAGTTTAAGGAAGAAAGGTTTATCGAACCCATCTTCAGCATGTTCCTGTTCCAGCTGGTCGAGCAAAGGGAGCCACACCTGTTCATCCATCCGCTTGAAGGGAGCCCAATCGAGCACATCATCTGCCCGATGACTCTCGGTCCAGGCACGCTGGCGCTGGAATCGCATGTGATGGACGCATTCCACGATAAACTTTCCAACACTATCATAGAAAACCTTGCTCTTGATTTTGCTGTTCACCACCTGGCGCACGAATTTCTGCACCTCCTCGCCTGTTTCTGCTATGGTTATTTTCAGAGTAAAGAGATGAATGAGATAATCCTTCAGCGGGTCTTCCTTCAAATTCCAAGGCATGGCGGTATCTGTCGGTTCAGGTATCTTCACCTGCCCCGACTTACAGAAGTCATCCAGCATTTTCAGATAATACTGCGCATCCGCCAAGTCCTTGTTATTCTGGTATTTCATAGGAGTAAATCCTTATTTTTTCTCCATCAGATATTCTGCGAAGATTCTTGCAGCACTCTCCACTTTGGCTGCGCAAGGACGGGTCTTGTAATATTCTGCCGTTCTTGCTGAAGCCACATAGCTGGACTGCACCTTCTCATGGCCCTTCAAGCCCAGAATCTCGGCACAGATGATGCTGCCGTTCTGTTCCTTCGATTTCGCAAGCAAATCCTGCACCACCTTATAGCATGCCGACTTGCCCTCACGGTCATCCCCCTCGGTCTGTCCGCAATCCAAGCCAACGAGCACCACGATGCCCGAAACAGCACCACACATCATTCTCATTCTGCCTACTCCACCACCGAAGCCGGCACCAATGCGCTTCGCCATCTCATCATCAAGACCATATAAATCGGCAAAGGCAGCCACTACCGACTGGCAGCAGCCATAGCCCTGCATAAAGTTATCCACAGCCTGGTGAACACGCGCCTCCAACTCTGGAGTCAATATTTTCTGTTCATTCATCATGTTTAGATTCTTCTATATATAATAATGTATAAGTAATAGGAGGCGATTAAACCTCATAGAGTTTCATCGTATCCTGACGGGTAAACGCCAGTTCCTTATAGAAATCACGGAGATAAGCCGATATTTCCGCCTTATCATCAGCAGATGCGAAGAGATTCTCGCCCAACTGCTTTTCCAGTGAGCTCAAGCCATCCGAAAGAGTTTCTATCTCCCCCTCGTAATCCCTGCCATCCTCCGGATTCCTGCGGACACGATGATATTTAATGTCCTCAGCAAGCGCATTCTTCATCTCCACGAGTTTGTCTGCAAAAGGAGAAAAGAGGGCACGGATCACGATGTTTCGGATAGCATCCCGCTCTTCCGGCTCCTGCCACAGACAATGGTAGATAGGAAGCAAATCGCAGATATCCACCTCTTCCCTATCCTGCATGAAGGCAGAAGTGCGAAGCAGGCGGACGATATTCTTCCATCTTCGGTCACTCACATAGATGTTTCTGCGCTCGGCAGCCTCATCCACATTCACGGCTCTCAGAGATTTACGGATAGCGGAAATTGCATCGAGCACCTCGATTTTCACGCCAATCTTATCGATACGCTCCGTCCATTCTGCATACTCCTCAGCAGTAATAGCATTTGAATTATTCACTCTTCGTTCTTCACTCTTCACTTCAAAAGCTCCTCGTTCTTCACTCTTCACTTCAGAAGCTCTTTGTTCTTCACTCTTCACTTCCAAGAGCATCGCCCGGAAATTCTTCTCCAGTTTTATCGGTCTACTCTCTATTCTGATGACGAATCGGTCCCAGAGCGCCTCCAGTCCTTCTCCCTTAGCCGGCAACTCATTACTTGCAGCCACGAGAAGTTTCAGAGGAAGATGCATTTCCCGATTGCCGTTTCTGAAGATTTTCTCGTTAATCACCGTAAGGAGCGTGTTCTGGATAGCAGGTCCCGCCTTCCAGATTTCATCCAGGAAAACCACATCGGCAGTAGGCAGATAACCCTCCACCGCACGCTCGTAAGTATCCGAAGTCTTCAGTTTCTGAATGCTCACCGGACCGAAGATTTCATCAGGTGTAGAGAATCGCGACATCAGATACTCAAAGCTCTGAGCCTCCCTGAATGCCGTCTTCAACTGTCTGGCCACCATACTCTTTGCCACACCCGGAGGTCCCAGCAGGATGATACTCTCACCTGCCAGAGCAGCCAGGAGCGAGAGCGATATCTCCGTCTCCTTCTCATAAATGCCCCGGTTCATCTCCTGGAGCAAGAGTTTGAATCTTTCAATCATTTTTTCTAATTATTTCTTCATTTCTCTTCTTCCACTTTCCAATCAGCAACAGTTCCTGTCTCCGACGAGATATTTACCCCAATTTTATGTATTATCTTTTCCGAAGCCAAGAACTCCTTGGCGTATCCCATATCATCTATCTGCTTCAAAGCTGCCTCTGCCGAACCATCAAGTTTGAACTCGAAGATATAGACATGCTCCGATGTTTCCACACAGCAGTCGAGACGACCATAGCTTTGTTCTTTCTCTATATAGGTAATATAGCAGCTGGCAATACGGAAGATAAGATAGAGCGTATAAGTAAAGTATCTCTCCTTCTCTGTCTCATTTTCCTTACGGCGAGCCGTGTATGGAATGCTAGCTAGGAAAGAAGTAAGGAGAGTTTTGAACTTTTCCAACTCCCCACGCTTCAAGGCTATAACGGCACTGCGTACCCATGAGCCAGCATCCTCCTTAGTAGCGAGATAACTATTAGCGGTCATCGTAAGAAAACCTTTCTTCACCTCGTCATTCGGGAAATCAAGCAGATATGTACGCATTTCACGATCGAACCCCTTGATGGTGAGATAACCGCTCTGATAAATCATAGGAAGAGGTTTCTCTTTATCTGCACGATAGTCAACAAACTCACTCTCGTCATAATACTTGCCTGTCAAATCGTTGAGGTTTTCATTGCTGTCTTGCAAAAGACGAACCAAATAAGTTGGCGTACCTGTGCGAAACCAATAGTCACGGATATCCATCTTGAAAAAAGTATTGAGAATGCTAAAAGGATTATAAACTCCTTTCAATCTATTTCCAAAATGGTAACCGTCAAACTGTCGTCTTAGCACCTCATGCATTTCTTCATAAGAATATCCATAGTTGTCAGCAAGTTCTTGTATCGCAGATTTGAAATAAAATTCTAATTCGTCATCCGTAATACCACATAGCGCATCAAACTGATTATCCATACTGATATCGTTAGGCTGATTGAAACCGCTGAACACACTAATCTGCGAGAACTTGGTAACACCAGTAAGCAATACGAACTGCAAGTCAGCATCGGCAAGTTTGAAAGTAGAATAGAAAGCCTTGAGGATGTTGCGGTGGTTCTCCTCCAAGGTAATATCCACATTGTTGACACGAATCTTCTCAGGCAAATCCATCACATCAAGCAAAGGCTTGTCGTATTCATCTATCAAGACCACACAACGATGCCCCGTCTGCTGATGGGCAGACTTCAATACATACGCAAACCTGTCACCTATTGAGTTATGATAAGGATCACGTCCATATTGCGCCTCCTGTTCTTCTACAAAACCAGTAAGCGTTTCTATCAGAGCATCTTTATCATTGTAATTCTTTCCATTGAAATCCAGATGGAATACAGGATAGGTTTTCCACTCCTTCTCCAAGGCATCAATCTTCAAGCCTTTGAACAACTCTTTCTTACCCAGATAATAATTCTCGAGAGTAGAAACAAGCAGACTCTTTCCGAATCGACGAGGACGACTCAGAAAATAGATTTTGCCAAGAGTAAGCTGATAAACCAAATCTGTCTTATCAACATATACATAACCATCATTGATGATCTGCTCAAACGACTGTATTCCTATAGGATATTTCATACTTCAAATATTTAAATACCATTACTTGATTGCAAAGTTAAGCAAAGAAAATGAGAACGCCAAACTTTTCCTTGCTTTTTGTACCAACAGGACCCGGAAATCAGCTTTTAACTATCTACATACAAAAAGCGGATGCCTGGCCCTTTATTACCAAGCATCCGCTCTTGTCATATTCTTTTATATAAATAAGGTATGGCTTACTTTACGTTGCCCACCTTAATCAAGTACTCAGCAATCTGAACTGCGTTCAGGGCAGCACCCTTACGAATCTGGTCGCCAGTCAACCACAATGTGTTACCATTGTCATCAGCCAAATCCTTGCGGATACGACCTACATAAACATCGTCCTTACCGGCACTCTCCAATGGCATTGGATAAACGTAGTTCTGGGCATCATCCTTTACAGTTACGCCTGGAGCAGCCTCCAAAGCCTTGCGGATGTCCTCTACTGCCAATGGCTTCTCTGTCTCGAACCAAACACTCTCTGAGTGAGAACGGAGTGAAGAAACGCGAACGCAGGTAGCACTGGTGCGAACATCAGAGTGCATAATCTTGCGGGTCTCGTTATACATCTTCATCTCCTCCTTGGTGTAATCGTTAGGAGTCATCTTGTCAATCTGTGGGATGACATTATATGCCAACTGGTGAGGGAACTTATTGATATGCTCAGTCTTACCGGTCTCGATGATATCCTTATACTGCTGCTCAAGTTCAGCCATGGCAGCAGCACCAGCACCTGAAGCACTCTGGTAAGAAGAGATATGAATCTTCTTGATATGGCTCAAGTTATCGATAGGTTTCAACACTACTACCATCATGATGGTGGTACAGTTAGGGTTGGCGATGATGTTGCGAGGGCGGTTCAGGGCATCCTCAGCATTTACCTCAGGCACAACCAGAGGCACGTCGTCGCACATACGGAATGCGCTAGAGTTATCAATCATCACGGCACCATACTTGGTGATAGTCTCGGCAAACTCCTCTGAAGTGCCGCCACCAGCAGATGTGAAGGCAATATCGACATCTTTAAAGTCATCGTTATGCTGCAAAAGTTTGACCTCATAGTCCTTTCCCTTGAAGTTGTATTTTCGTCCGGCAGAACGCTCAGAACCAAACAACACCAAATCATCCATAGGGAAATTTCTCTCAGCAAGGATACGCAGGAATTCCTGTCCTACTGCGCCACTTGCACCAACAATTGCTACTTTCATAATCGAATCTTTTAATTTATAAAGTTGTTATAAGTGTAAACTGTGGAAGAGAAAGCCAGCCTCCTTATCATCTTCATGATTCCTCATTCTCTGATAGCTTCATGATTACTCATTTTCTGATAGCCGGAAACTGCTTATTTTCTCAAATCCGCTGCAAAGTTAAGACTTTTTCTACAATATCAAGCATAAATTCCCAAAAATTATTGCTTTTTGCTGCAAATTTATCATTTTTGCTTACTTTTCTGCAAGAATATGCAGAAAATTGGAGAAAAATAGTTGCTATTGCGTTTGGCTGTTCAAAAGAAAACTTGTACCTTTGCCAGCAAATAACAGAAGAAAGATAATATGGAATGGCTTAAAATAACAACCAACAGCGAAATCATCCGGATTCCAACCGATGAGATCATTTTCATCAAAGGCGATGGAAACTACTCCGACATATTCCTTGCCAACGGCAAAAAAGGAAATGTGATCAGCCAGTTGCACGACCTGATGGACAAGTTGACCACCCTCAACTACAATCCGTTCTATCGGGTAGGCAAAAGTCTCATCATCAACCGCGACTATATCTTCAAGGTAAATCCGGGACTTCAGAGAATCATTCTCTCCAATAGCCGACTGGAAAAGGATATCCTCATCAAGGCATCCAAGGATGCACTTAAAAACCTGAAAGAGAAATTGGAAACTGAAACAGAAGAAGAATTAACTTTAGCAAAGGAATTAATTACAGAAAAGGAAGGAGGCAACTCATGAACAACGATAAGATTTTCATCCAGGACTTCGAAGGCAACAGCAAGAAGGGTCTCATCATAGTAGATGATGACTCGGATGTCATCATCGAACAAGATGCGCCTACATCTGATACAGAGGTTTCTTCAGCCTCAGCATCAGCAGGAACTCCCCATCCTCATCCCCATAAATGGAGATGGATAGCCCTCAGCATCTTCGCATCCGTGGTGTTCTGCTTGGCAGCATACGTCGGTTGGCGACTCTATAATTACTATTATAATATAGGTGTACCTGTATCGGTAACGCCCGAAGAGAACATTCAGAAACTGGCTGCCCGTCACAAAGGCGGCAAGCCTGCCATCACGTTATCTTCCGATTCCATCCTGGGCGTAGCGCTCAACATGTATCGTCTGGAAAATCTGCAAGCCGAAATTTCCCTGGTAGAACCTGATACCACTGACATGAGTGTATGGATGTACAGCCGAAGTACCGACCACACCAGCACCAACGAATATCTGGGCAGTTTGGTGATGAACGGCAAGGAACTGGCATCGGATGTTTCCCGTCTTGGCTATTGCGCAATGGCGAATGGCAACATCGTGCTGGGAATTTCGAGAAGCGACAAGGTGAAGGATTATGTAGAGGAACGGGGCGGCAGCTTCTTCCGCCAGTTTATTTTGGTATCAGATGGAGTATTACCAGCCAAGTTCCAACTTCACGGCAAGGTGGAGCGCCGTGCCTTGGCAAGAACTTCCGACGACCACCTATATTATATAGAGACCCGTCATCCAGAAACCCTCTGGGATTTCGCCGATGCCCTGCGCGAATACGGTTTCGCCGATGCTATCTACATCACCGGTGGCAAGTGCCACAGTTTCTATCGCACCCCCGATGGCAAACCGCATAACATAGGCGATGATATCCAGCATCCTCATAAGAAGTATCAGAAAATCGTGCCTTGGATTATATTCAAGGCACGATAAATTGAATTATCTCTCTTGATGAGTCATAATCATCCTCAAAGAGTTCTTGCAATCCTCGCACAACCCATGTTTCATGTAGAAGGTATTCTTGCCATGGGCATCCTGCATCAGGCACTTCAATTCATCCTTCTTGCAATGCGGCAAACCGCGAGAATGCAGGAATTCATGGATTGTTACTTTCCATAAATCATCCTTTCGTTTCAATCGGAAGGTTGAAACCACACAGGCGTCACCTGGCCGGAAACTCAATCCCATGATTCCATAGTTGTATTGTCCATGAATAGAAGTAGAGATGTCTCGATGCGTCAAACCTATCGTTACGATTTCATCATTACCTCCATGCTCTTCATGCAACATTTTCAGGATCCCCCCAGCCCAATACCTGTTTCTTGGTTTGTAGAGACATGAGGCAGGTATTTCTTTCTTGTCTCCTACAAATACAGAAGCCTCCAACTCAGCCTTTGGTACCTTATTGAAAATGATACCCAATTGCTTCACGAGTTCTTCTCTCAACTGTTCTGCCTCCTGACGGGAGAAATTTCCCAAAGGCTTTAACTCTATGACATAACCCAATGGAGGATCTGCAGGGAGGCTGTCTCCCATGATTTCATTGCCATGGCTCTGATTTCCATTGTAACAACCTGCTAAAAACAGGATTGAGATTCCAGCAATAAACAATAATAACTTCTTCATAGAATATTCTTTTTATTTGTATTTTGCATAAACCAATATCGGTCTTCTCCTAGAAGATTCCTTGTATATCTGCATCACTTTCTCCACGCAGCTCCTTGATACTGTAAAGCAGCCACGGCTCTCTGTTCCCAGCGGAATATACTCCTTTTCACCGGAGAACCTTGTCACCTTGCCTGCAGAATGAATCAGGATACCACGGGCTTCTGCCAGATAATTGCTCTTGTCGAGCCCTCGAAGGCGAACGCAGTTCTTGAACTTCATTCCACCTTTTCCTATCATGACATATCTTCCAAGACTCGTGCATCCGCTTCCCGGGTTATTGCTGAACTTTGGTTGGGCAGCCGTATTGCCTTTACCGCTTCCGTGCATGCAATAGCTACTCATTACTCTTTTACCACGCTGCAAGTCATAGATAAAGAACCTCTTCTTGCCAGATGGTTTGGAGAAATCCACGAGGATATAGTAATCCGTACTATATCCCCGTCTGTCGCAATAATCCCTTACTTGCGTCAGGTTCTCACAATCCACCTGATGATACCACTCTTTAGCATCCACCGTATTCTTAAGAAACGGTTTTGTGAACCTATTATAAATAGGTGGAACGAAAAGAACACCGATGACAAGCAGAACCAGTATTCCCAATATAATCAATAACTTCTTCATAATAGTGCAAAAGTAGAAAAAAATAAGCAAGTAATGATGCTATCCATACGTGGATTGTATCAAATACTCGCTTATGTGTATGAAATCATCAATGCTTATAGCATCAAATCCTTGATGGTTGTACCATTCATGAATCTGCTTAAATCCACCCTTTCTCCAATACCATGCAAATGTCCGGTTTCTGAATACTGCCAGATATTGCACTTTCCTCTGCCGTCGATAGAGGGTTGTCTGGAGTTATAATTGGCGATGAAGAGATAATAGCGATTGAACTTCGCCCCCATCTCCTTATTATAAAAGCTCTCGTTGCTATAGATGACAGGATACTTGCCATAGTGTTTCTTCACTAAATCAGCAAACACTTGTATGCTATCCTGCAGCTGTCGTCCCTTCCATCTTCCCTGGATGCCTTTCTCCTCCACATCCAATACAGGAATCAAGTCCTGCTCACTCTTCTTCACCATCTTTTGGAAATCCCGGAACTGAGCAGTTGCTGAAGAGCCGGCAGACATCAGATGATAAGATCCCACCTTCAACCCATATTTACGAGCCAGTCTGATATTTCGGCGATAATGTCGATCCGCATATCCTTTACCATGTGTAGCTCTGATATAAACGAACTTGATTCGCTTGTTCTTCGCTATTTCCTTCCACTTGATAACTCCATTGTGTTTCGATACATCAATGCCGTCATATCCGCCATGCGTATAAGGTTGCCCTTTCAATCTATCAACGAAGACATCAGAATAAGATGAAACGATGCCTAACCATCGCTTCACCTTATATGGCGACACCACATACATGATTCCCAGACCAACACCAGCCAAAACGACCAGGCAGCCTAAGGAAACCAAAGTATATTTTAATCCTTTCTTCATTACATTTTATTTTTTAGTTGTTTTCAGGGGGACAAAGATAGTGAATTTATCCGAAACAGCATAGAAAGTTGGGGGATAAATGTATGAAATGGGGGTCTGAAAGTACCAAATGACAAAACGGCTACCTGACATTACTCATCAAGTATCCGTTTTAAAGATTCTATAATTTCCTGAATTGCCTTTTTCAAAGGTTGCAACTCATTTTCTATAATCCACCAAATCTGATCGGCGTCAACCTCAAAATAATGATGAGCTATGATATCACGTAACCCTTTCACATTTTTCCAATCAATTTCAGGATGAGTTGTAAGGAGTTCTCCTCTAGTAACCTTATCAAGTCCCTTTAAACTTTCTCCTATAGCAATAAATTGCATACATATGGAATCAAGAATTGCTACACCAGTAGAAGACATCAGAAAATCATCGCCACAATGATAAGGTTGTGAACGCTCTTCTATATGCTCAATAGAAATATGTACTCTATTAAGTATATCCAATGCTACATATTTATCGAATTGCATAGATTCCATCCCGTTCTATTCTTGATTTAAAGAAAGGATTCATGTTTTTGTGAATACGCACTACATCAACTGAGCACTTGAACAAGCCCTCTAAAAACTCTTTCAAGTCGGCCAATAAAAATGGATTAGGAGTTTCTGTTTCTACACAAATATCCAAATCACTTTGCTCTGTTTGCTCATTTCGTGATACGGAACCAAAAATGCGCAAGGTCTTGATTCCAAAATCTTTAGTAATCTTGGAACTATTTTGCCTTATTATTGCTATATAATCTTGAACTGTTCTCATAACACCTATCTTTAAACAGTGCAAATATAAGAAATTATCTGGTATCTTCCAAACTTTTTGCCATGTTTTTGCAAATCTCCCCACAAAATATCATTTTAAAACTTTGGTACTTTCAAATATTAATCGTAATTTTGCAACAAATTAGAGTAACCCAAAATAAGGAGGATTACAATATGACTAAAATAATGTCAAACTCAAAAGAACTTGCAGTTACCTATCGTCACGAATATGCAACAGAGGCTCATAACGAATCCGAAGAATATCCTTTTATGACACCATGCAATAATGACGAGTTGGTGAATCATGTCTTTGCCCGTGAAGAAGAATATGCAAGAACAGGCTACGCCGTTGACTTTCTAGAAATGATGGCTGATTTCAAAAACGAATTCGAATGGTAAAGATACGAGTATTTAATCTCTCACCATTTCATCACCACCATATTCCCATCAAACTTACCCCACATTACGGGATGCTGACGATTCCCTGACGCTTCAACTACTCCTTGATGCACGAAGTTATAAATTTCCTTAGCCGTGATAACTCTATCCTTGTTTGTATCAGCACCACCTCGCAAGCCACGTTCCAAGAACACAGTAAACAGGCTGTTATTGAAACCTGTCTGTCTTGGAGTTTCTAAGGATTTCTCCGTTGAACGAGAAGAAAGGAAGAACATCACATTCTCTTTGGAATAGTTAGTATTCCTCTTATTCGTATTTCTCATTTTCCCTGCAAAGCAAGCATCCACGAAAATCATTTTCTGCTGAGCTTTACTCTGCTTCATGATTTTCAGAATAGAAGAATAGTCCAGGAAGCCATCATAGCAAACCAATCCTCCCGGTATGCCATGACCGCTGAAATAGAAGATGATGGCATCGGAAGACGTTGCCTTGGCGAATGTCTGGCGCATCGCCGAGCATACCTTTTGGATGGTAACATCTGAATTGACGAAGCAATCCACCTCCGCCTTTCCGTTCTTATTGAAAATGCCAGCGATAGTTTTGGCATCATTCGCACTTACCCGAAGGTCGTTCTGAGTACCGGGGTAGTCAGCGATGCCCACGCTAACGATATAGGTTCTTGCTGGCAATACGGTTATTGCCAGCAAGAAGATAACGAGAAATGATAATAGTCGCTTCATCTTTATTGCAATCTAAATATTACAATTTTCCTTTTCCCCTGCACGTTCCACATCGTCCAGAACCTCTACAAACAGGACAATTTATATATTTCCTCGTATCTGTACCTGTATATGTACCTATCTGCTCCCAATATTTCCCTTGACCATTGCAACCCGAACAGCGACCAGTACCTCGACAACTGGAACACATATTACCAGAATGGTTTGTGGAACCACCAATATTCCCAAAAGAATTCACCCCACCAGAGGGAAGTGTCCTATTGAAATTTGACACTAACATATCATATTCCTCTTTCGGAATTCTTTCCATGTCAATGTCATTATAGCCAGTTTTGATCTTAAAATTTTTATATCCATAACTAAAAGACATACGAATTCCTGTTTCCAGTTTGAAAATGTAGCGAATAACATTTGCTTCATTATACATTTCATTATACTTTCCGTATATTGCTTTATTAGAAATGTGCGGTTTATATTTTATCATTTTCTCACCTTTTGAATTTTTGAAAAAATAAACCTTTGCCATCATTATCGACTTAAAAGCGCCAACCCCACTATAATACCAAGTTTGACCTTCTGGAAAACTTATAAAGTTTATAAGACCGGCCATAGAAGACAAGAAGAATGATGACAATAAAACCATCAAAACAAATAATCGTTTCATAAATTCTCTTTTAAATTAATATATAGTAACAATATCCATTTTTACAAATCACACACAGGTCTTATTGAGCGCATAGTCATAGCAGACTCATAACCTATATCCGAATTTTCATCATTGAAATACAAATAATAAGCATTTGTTCCACTAGCCTTACTTGAACTCCAATAGTAACCCCAAGTGTTTTGATTAAAAATGCCATAATCACACTTTCTACCAGCACTAGGCAAGAAGATACTTCTCCCCGACGGACCAGTAACCTTACTGCCGACAACACCATTATATGTACACCAACTCCATCGACATTTATCTATCAATTCCTTGAATTGTTTACGAGTAGGAACTTTCAGCTTTCCACCAGACATATTAAAAGCAATATCTTTACTTGAGCCAGCTATATCCGATTCGGAAGGAATCATAGACAAACCAAATTCTGTTATGCCATCAGCCCAACAAAAATATGCAGCATTATCTTCAGGAGTCAAAGCCCCAAGATTTCGTCCACACCATTTTACGCTAAGCCCTAAATCCACAATATCAGAAGAATCAATGTTACTATTTATCACCATATTATCAGAAATATAAGCAGTTGCTTCCTTATCATCTTCTTTGAGAAACTTAGGGTTAAACGCATCTAAGTCCTTAGCCGTAAGAGCAATCGTGGCTTTATCTACATACGAAGCATTCTGTTTTACTTTTTCTACAGGTGGCATATATTGAGTTTCTTCTGAAACACTCACATTTCCAACCTCCTCAGCATTAGTAACAGATACACTTTCACCCAATGCTTCCAAGAAATCCTCAACTGTTAGATAACGGTCTTTTCGTCTTGGTTGCATTGCCTTTTCCACCACTTGTTTAGTCTTTGCACTAACATTAGCAGGCATTTCAGGCAAGCCTTCATCAAACACAGCCGTAGCTTCAGGAGGAGTTTGACCAGTCAACATCTTGAACATAGTAGCTCCTAAAGAATATATGTCTGTTTCTGGAGAGAACATTCCCAATCCTCCCACACGAGATTGCTCAATAGGCGCATAGCCTACACTCACTCCAACAGGACTACTCGTAGTCTGTTCACCAGCTACATCATAGTTTTTTGACATACCAAAGTCAATCAAGACCACATCCCCATTCTGTCGCAACAAGACATTGCCAGGCTTCACATCCAAGTGGTTCATATTATGGGCATGGATATACTGCAAGGCAGATGCTATCTGTCTCGTATATTTCAAGGTTTCTTCTTCCGATAAAGAACCTTTTTTCTCTATCAAATCCGACAAAGAGCCACCATCAATGTACTCCATGACATAGTAAGCGGTACCATTCTCCTCAAACACATCCAACACCTTAATAATATGAGGATGAGTCAACTTTGAGATATTCTTCGCTTCCTTTATAAACTTTTGGCGGAACTTCTCCACCAATTCTGCACTTCCTTTAGAAGGAACCGTCACCATTGATGATGCTTCATCACGATTACAGAGTTCCTTCATAAAGAATTCCTTGATTGTCACTTCGATTTCTGCATCAATCGTGCCCAAGGCACCTGCTACTGAAACCTTCTGCTTAGCCAAATAGGTGATTCCGAAACCACCTTGACCAAGCACTCGCTCAATTTTGTATTTGCCTTTTACCAATTGCCGCAACATATACTACGTTTTATTAATCTGCAACCCTTTTATACTCAACAACTTTATTATCTTTATTGACAACAACGAATTGCTCTTCATTTAGTTTCTTTATTTTCACAGCACCCACATCCCCCAATAGAGCTTTCTTGAGAGGAACAGCCATTTCATAATAAGCTGTTTTCTTTGTAGACTCTTTTGCTTCTTTCAACTGCGCTAAATCAGACGTAACATCCGCTCCTTCAAAATCAACATCTCGAACAGACACTTCAACGTGATTAAATTTCTCCGTAAAAAGTTTATCCTTAATTTCCCAGTTTCCCTTCAAACTATATTCCAAAGTAACAACAGTATAAAAGTCTAATTCTTCGTCTTTCATTTTATATCTAGATATAGCCTTAGCCTCACAAGTTTTATCATCCTTAAAGACTTCATTTAATTCTTGCATTACTTCAGTCCCCTCTACTGTGTCTTCTCTTTGTACATACCATTTCCCAACAAGCAAACGCTCCGAAGGTGAAAGTGAATCACAACCTACAAATAACATCAATAATTGTAAGCCTACCAACATTGTAAAAAACTTTTTCATATCTGTATTTTTTAATAAATAATATTATAAAGCCGCAGAGTCAACCACACAAGTATCAACTACTGCAGAATCTTCCAACTCGACACCATCAACAGAATCATCTATCATACCAGACTTAGGATTAGATGTGCCAAAAACAAAAGCCCAAATACCCACAATCACAATAATAAAAACAATATATATATATTGTCTTTTTTTCTTTTCGCTTTTTGTCAGTTTGTCTGAAGACCATTTTCCGTATTTATTGTCTTTTTTTTGTCCCTCTTTAAACAAAATTATAAATCCATAAAAAGGAATAAACTGATACCATCCCGTATAACCCAAATCGTGACATCGCCTTGTTGCTTGTGTAAATGAAACGGCACTTACCAGACCTAATAAACCAGCAAAGAACATACTCATTTCTTTTCCTACAATTTCATAATCAAGTTCTTTTGCCTCAGCATAAACCACAACAAGAAACAATGCCGTAAAAAAGATGAACCAAGTTGTAGATACAACAAGGATATAATGCAAGCGTCCAATTCGCCCCTTAGAAGAAAATGGAGCAAACTGATTTCTCTTATCACCTACAATTTCAAGTTTTTTAGATTCATCTAACTCTTTGTTTTCCGTTTCACTTTTTCGTTCTATTGTTTTCAAATTGCCAGTACTGACAGATACAGTTTCTTCCTCATTAACTATATACGCTTTTACTACAACACCTTTTATTTCCCCTACACTCTTCGGTCTCTTCAATCTATTCTCTTGCATCATCCAAACCACCAATTTCTTCATTTCCTCAGAGATATTAGGCATTGGGAGGGCAAGATGCTTGTCCTCTGTCCCGTCTTCAGAAAGGTCAGAAACTGATGGTGGGTCTTGATTGGTAAGTAACTTATACATGGTAGCACCAAGGGCATAGAAGTCTGTCCATGGACCGAACTTATCATAGCTCTGCGCCATTTGTTCACTTGGGGCATAACCATTCGTATAACTGATTCCTGTGCTTATCGTGGCACCACCTACCATACTCTGCTGCTTACTTGCACCAAAATCTATCAACTTGACTACATCATGACTATCCACCATAATATTGGCTGGCTTGATGTCAAGATGGAACATACCTTCATTATGAATCGCCTCAAGACCATCCAATATCTGATTCAAGTAATTGCGAACCTCAGACTCTGCCAAAGGCGCATTGGTACGCTTCAAACGTGCAGATAGATTTTCCCCATCCACATAATCCATCACATAATACGCAGTACCATTCTCCTCAAAAAGGTCATAGACCTTGACAATATGAGGATTACTGAGACTACGGAGACGGCGAGCTTCTTTCTTGAACTTCTCTCGCTGCTGCTCAAAGCTATTGGTATTTTCAGGATTACTTACACTAATGGTAGTGCTATTACCATCACGCTGGCACACGCCCTTTACAAAGAACTCTTTGATGGCATAAGTCTCATCAAACTCGATATTCTTTGCTAAATAGGTGTTGCCGAAACCACCTGAAGCCAAATAGCTTTCTATCTTGTAAGTTCCGTGTAGGATGGTTCCTACCTGGAGCATATTTTGATTATTTATTTCGCTCATTTTTGGTAGTATCTTGGTTTATAGAATCTTGCTTTGTTGTATCAATCTCTAACTTGCTATTAAGCACTTGCACGGACACCATTGAATCCTCTAGAAGAGAATCCTGCAAAGCTGCCTCTGCTTTATGCTTGCTATAATAGCCATAACCAGCCATGCCAACAGCAGCCAATACCACTAAGGCAACAAAGGCCATGAAGAGAGATTTCTTTCTTTTCTGCTTATTCACCAAATCAACGACTACACTATCAGGAACAGGCGCTGTACCAGCAGGCTTTACGACTTCAACATCAGGAGAAGAAGTCACCTCTTCCACATCAGGCTTGATATTCAAAGCATTGCATTTCGCCGTAAGCTCTTCATTTACAAGACTCACATCAGCCTCTTCATGATTCACCTCTTTGATATGTACAATATAAGCAGAATGATTATCTTTATTATCTGAGGTTTCAGAAATCAGCATCTGTCGTTTTTCTTCATCACTAACATTCGCGGAGAAGACATCCAACAGTTCCTCATCCTCCATCTGCTCCAACATGCCGTCAGAACAAATATAGAAGTAATCACCTGGCTGAATATCTGAAATATGAATAACATCAGGTTTTGGATGATTTCTGTCTCCAGCTATCATCGCACGGGTGATGACATTTTTCTGTGGAAATGTCTTCATCTCCTCATAGGTCAACTCACCAGCCTGATAAAGATCATACACCAGGGAATGGTCACGACTCTTATATAATATGGTATGCGAAGATGGACGGAGATGGTATATTCTACTATCTCCAATATGGGCTGCCGTACATCCATTACTGTGAAAATACAGCAAAGTTAAAGTTGTTCCCATCTGACGGGAATCTCCCGTAATAGCCAGTTTATCCAGTTCTTCGTAGGCATACGTCAAAGCATCAGATAGCAACTTATCTTCCAAGCCTTCGGAAGCAACTGCATGCTGCAACAAAAACAAAGAAAGACTTTTGCAAATACTTTGGCTTGCCACCTCACCATGCTCATGTCCACCCATACCATCACAGAGCAAAAACAAACGGTCATTCTCCGTTGCTTTGCCCTCTATTGGATAGATGCTATCTTCCTGGTTCGCCCTTTTACCCAACTCATGGATAGCTAAAGGCTGATATATCTTGATTCTCATTGTTAGCTTTATTTTTGATGATAAACAACGGTTGTGTTACCCATCTTGATGATACTTCCTTCTGTCAAGATGAGCTGGTCACCCTCGTTCAGTAATTGTCCATTCACATAACTGGCATTTTTATTATGGTAGTTAGACACCACCACCCTAACCTTGTCCGTAGAAGCCTTAATTACCTGGATGGCAAGATGCTGACGGCTCATATATCTATCATCAGTAGCTATCTGTACAGTTGCCTGCGAAGTAGTAGCCTTGCGACCTATCACATTATTGCCGAACCCTAACGGATACTTCTGACCACCATAGAGCAAATAACCGGGGGTAACTTCTTTCTTGTCGGCAAGAATCGTGTCATCAGATTGAGAAGGAAAAGAGGAATGCCCCACGTAACGAGTTTCTCCATTATCTCGATTCACATACTGAGTCTCACCATTACTATTACCAACATATTGTGTTTCCCCAGAAGATTGCGGAGTTGCAGCATGTTGCTGTGAGAACATCACTCTCAGCTGAGTTTTACATTGAGGACAAGTAATCATCTTTACCGCTTCGTTTTGAGAATTTCTCACGTCAAGCAATACACCGCAACTCGGACATTTGATTCTTTTAGTTTCCATTGCTACCATCTATTTTAATCAATGTTTATGCCATCTGAATATCAGCATCAGACATATAGTCTGGCATATCAGGAGCAACATCAGGATTCTCCAAGGATGCAGTTTGGAGATTTGGATCAGCAGAATCATCAACTCCAGCATCAGCGAAATCACTACCACTTGGAGTAATCACTTGTCCTGTATGCAAATCAACTGCTTCACCAACGTCAATACTTCCATTGCCATTGGCATCACAAATCGCAACATCAGGATTTCCATCCTGATCAAAATCTACCACACTCACTTCCTGACCATCCACATCGAAGACACCCACTGTAGCCATGGAGCCATCAGCAAACTGAACTTCACCCGCATTAACCAAATGAACATCTGCATTTTGGTCATCAGCCACCTGCACATCACTTGCCTGATGCAAATTTGCATCATTGTGAGCAACAGATACATCCTGGTCTGCATGAGAAGAATGAGATACCATAGCAACATCTTCCGCTTGATGAGGAGCTGCATTCATTTCTTCAGCACGTACTTCTGGCTTTACAGCCTCAGCATAGTCGTTCTTTTCTGTATCTGTCATATTGTTCCACTCGTCCTCGGTATAAGTACTATAGATATTGCCATGCCAATGGAAAGCGCCACCTGGACCAACTTCGGCTCTAGCGGTATCAAAAGCCTCCTTAAAGCTCTGCTCATCATGACTCTCTGCTACCTTGATAGAGGCATTATCATTAGCTGCAGCGGCATCTTGCGATGGATTCTCCCCTTCCGGTTTTGTATCGGGAGTTTCTTCTGTATTTGCTGCAAAGGCATCTGTGGCATACATAGCACTTGCACCTAACAAGATACCAGCAGCACCACCTACCGCTACTTTCTTCCAAGTTGCCTTATCAGCAGCGTTCTGAGTTTTATCTTTACTTTCCTGTCTTACTTCAGGATGTGCATTATCGAAATACAATGTTTCTTCATTCTGTGCCATAATCATACGTTTTAAAATTTTAACTGGTGCAAATATAGTGAAATAACAAATAGATAGGTACTTTTTTTGTGCTCATTACACAAAACCTATCTTCTATTGTACAAAATCACTTTTTTATTTTAGCCTTGCAATAAGGACAAGCCTCATTCTGCATTAAAACTCCATAAGACAGAAAGCCCAGGAAGTGATGACAATGAGGACAAACATAATGCTGCTGAAACTCTTCAGTCAACTGCTTCTGCCTTAACGGTCCCTTAGAAGAATCCTTATATGCCTTTACAGTAAAGCCTACAGAAATCAAAATACCTAAAAGATACAAACCTATATAAAGAGGAGTCTCTCTAAATTCTGGGAAAATGATGCTCAAAGCGATGGCTCCCATGGTAATCAAACCAGTAATGCCACGAAGAGAATTAAACTTGCGGTCAGCAATTTGCTGATCAAGTTTATGTTCATCATATTCTTCCCAAACACGCTGCAATGGACGAAAATCTACCATTTGAGGAACAAAACTCTTTATCCAATCCCAACTAACCAAAAATTTGCTTGGACCAAGTTCTATTTTATCCTTTTCCATGATAGTCTTTGCAATTATTTCCACTCCATTGACAAAAGTAACATTCTGAGGTTTTAGATTCGTAATTCTATAAGAACCATCTGGATTAATGGTCAAGCTACAATGTTGACGGCTCACAGTCATAGGAACACTTCCAGCACCTCCAAAAGTCTTGGATTGTTGTCCCATTGTTATTCTCAATTGAGATGTACTAGCATCACGTCCAATGATTAATTCCATAAAATTCTTTGCTTGATTAGTTTATTTTTTAGTTATGAGTAAATCCTTCATTTGCTTCAAGGCTTCCTTAGAAATACCCAAAGCAAATGCAAAATGCTCATAATCGGATAATATCAATTGTTGCTTTTGCGTATTAACCTGATAGATATAGCCTGTGTTGATGATAAAGCGCTTACCCACTCGCATAAAAATACTCTTGCAATCTACAAGATGCTCGGCCAAGTACTTCTCCATCTGAGACAAATTTAGACAAACAACAGCCTTCAGCTTGTTAATAGTAACAATCTGTGTATAATTGCCATCTCCTTCGAAATAAACAATTTTGGAAACATCTAATCTTAAGAGTTCCGTCGTTGTATTGAATACGATAAATTGACTTTCCATATTTATCATTTACTTCGCCGACTTGTTCCCAGAAGTAGCTATCGGTCATTAAGTTTTCTATGAAAAAAGCGTGGGACTATTGTTCGGTCGCCGAAATAGAGGTTGTGGAAAGACCTTTCAACTAGCAACTAACAATAGCCCACGCCAAAAGGTATATCGGCACCTTCCTCCTATAGAGAAAAGGATACAATAATCCCATAGCGTGAGCCGTATTGCTGTTCGTCATAGTTGAATTTTGAAATTTCCACATTTCTATTTCAAGACTAACGTTCAATACGCTCATTCATTTGAGTCTTCATCGCAGCCGTTCTTTTCCGTCTGCTCCAACTCTGACCGCAAAAGTAAGCAATATTCTTGTTACTGCCAAAATTTTAGCCACTTTTTTTTCTAAAATGCTCTATTTTTCTCAAAAGGATAAGAAAAAGGCATCGGATGCCGCCACTGCCGAAAAGATAATACTTCCACATTTCTATTTCATGATGACTCCGATGCCTATATACCTCAAACTTTTCTATCTTCCTTTTCCGTTTAATTCTTCATTACCGTTCCCTTTCTGGCATTCACCGTAAAATTACCAAGGGATGTCTTGACTTTATAAACGCCATTCTTTGATGATACCAGCTTTGCCGACATTCCCATAAAGCTGATGCCGCCATCCTTCTTCTCTATGGTATACTTTCCAAAAGGAGAAGCTACGATGATGTGGTGCTTGGTGTTTTCAACTACGCCATACACTGTACCGGATGGAGCCTGCTTCACCTGCTCGGCTACACTCTTTACGGCATTTGCCACATCGGTGTTGTTACTCTTTGCAAAACTGGTTGTGGTGACAGTTACTACCATCATCAACGAAATCATAATCTTCTTCATACCTTATTTAAAAGGGTTATATTTCATTTTCCTCGTTCCACGAATCATTCTCTTCTATCGCTTCCCGATTACGAGCACAAAAGTAAGAAGATTATTTCTATCCTACAAATATCAAAACCTGTCTTGTATGAAATACCATTCTGTATGTACCAAATGACAAAGAGGAGGCGTCATAAGTCTAAATTACAGTTGGTGCATAACAGTTGACCTACGCATGCACATCACCTGTTGTGCAAGCGCATATCAGCTGCTATGCAAGCGCACAACAGCTGTTGTGCGACCGGAGATACTAACTAACTCAAAAACATATACTATCTTTTCCAACAACTTATACTATGTTTTCCAACAACATATCAGTAACATTCCAACAAACAAAAAAGGGTGAATCATTTACTTATGACACACCCTCTTTGCTAAATCAGACACACAACTGATCTTATCTTATAATATTATACTCAAACTCATAATCCCCATTCTTCAGCCATTCGGGAACATCTTCCCCATTTTCCATAAGGCCTTATTCCTCCTTTTTTTAGTTCAAATTACAATTGCAAAAATACCTCCCGTCAATATTTATAACCAAAATTCATATACCTACAAGTTTGGAATCTAGCGATAAAAATAAGAGGATTGAGAGGCTGGGAATTCTTGTTTTCTGCTCTATATTAAGAACAAGACCTATAGTTGTACGACTATAAAGTTACAGTTGTACGACTATACATGCTATGGTTGTACAACTATAGGGGTTATAGTCGTACAACTATAGATTTTTCTCAACGGCATCTTCTTGTCAAGAAATCACAAACATCTGATTATCAACGAGTTCTTATTTCTCTTCATAATTACGATATTCTCAAAGAAACAATAAGCGTCTGAAAATACGAGAATCTCAGGCAAGCTAATGTAAAGAAAACTTATTCTTTATAACGCCGCATCACTACATCTTCGGGATATTCTTACTGATTACTTACTTCATTTTCCACCCATCAATGGTTCCCGTCTTCGATGAGAAGTTGCAGCCTATCTGATAAATCTTTCTGCCATCTGCAGCATATTCCCTGGCATAGCCCATATTCTCTATCTGCTTCAGAGCTTCCTCTGCCGAACCATCACGCTTGAACTCGAAGATGTAGATATAGTTCGGAGTCTCAACCACACAATCTACCCTACCTTCGCTTTGCTGCTTTTCGATGAAGACCGTGAAGCAGCTGATCATTCTCAATACGAGATAGAAGGTGTATTGGAAATAACGTTCCTTCTCGCGTTCATCGTCCTTACGACGCTGGTTATAAGGAATGCTGGCAAAGAAGGAAGTCATCAGATTCTCCAACTGATGGCAATCTCCCTTCGACATCACATCTACTACCTGAATAACCCAGGCATCCGTTGACTTCGATGGCTTCAGATAACTGGAAGCTACCAACGTCAGGAAACCGCTCCTCACTTCATCATTCGGGAAATCCAGGAGATAGGAATCGGTATCCATATTCCAGTCCTTAATGGTAAGATAACCGCTCTGATAAATCATAGGCAATGGTGCTTCCACATCTGCCTTGTAGTCGATAAAACTACTCGTAGGATAAAACCTGTTCACCATCTCATTGATGTTCTCATCAAAATGAGACAATAGGCGAACAAGATAGGTTGGCGAACCGGTGCGGAACCAATAATCTGCCAGAATCTTCTTGCTCAAAGCATTCAAGATACTGAAAGGATTATAAATATCAAGCATATTAGGACTGAAGTGATAACCGTCAAACTTCCTCTTCAGTTTGTATTTCATTCCTTCCTCTGTGGTCTTATATCTCACAGCCATTGCCTTGATTTGTTCATCAAAGGTAGAATACAATTCATCTTCCGTAATACCACAAAGTGCCTCGTAATGCTCGTCCATACTGATATCGTTAGGCTGATTGAAACCACTGAACACGCTTACCTGCGAGAACTTTGTGACACCCGTGAGTAAAACAAACTGCAGATTAGCATCGGCAGCCTTGAAGACACTATAGAAACCTTTCAAGACCTCACGATTCCAATCTTCTAACAACCGTTCTTCACCCTTTATTGATGTTTTGATTTGTGTATCAAGCACATCCAATATTGGCTTATCATACTCATCAATTAAAACCACGGCACGAAGTCCTGTTTTCTCATGAGCAGCTTTCAATACATATTCAAAACGGCCTCCTAAGGAATCCCTGAAAGGACTTTTACCATATATCATCTCTTGCGATGCAACAAAGTTTTCTAATATGACCTCAAGTTCTCCAGGATTAGTGAAATTATTACCATTGAAGTCGAGATGAAACACAGGATATTGCTTCCATTCCTTCTCCAACTTGTCGATGGCAAGCCCCTTGAACAACTCCTTTTTCCCCTCGAAATAGCATTTCAAGGTAGATACGAGCAACGACTTTCCAAATCGTCGTGGACGACTCAGAAAGTAAATTGTTCCATTATGAACCAAATCATAGACCAAGCCTGTCTTGTCCAGATAAACATAGCCATCTTCTATGATTTTCTCAAAGTCTTGTATTCCTATAGGATATTTCATATTGCTGCCTTTTTAAATTCTTTCGGCAAAGTTACAAAAAATAATGATACAAGCAAAAGAATATTCCAAAAAAATAACGAGATTGCAAAATACCATATTTGTGGGATTGTTGACAAGAAAAAAAAATAATACCTTTGCCTTTTGAAAATAATAGTTTAAAATCATGGTAGAAACAATGAATAATATTGGAAATAGACAGCCGGATAGCAATGCTGGCTGCAGTAAGCAAAAAGGAGTGAAGAATAAGCAAACCCGGCAGCTGGTACTATGGATTGGCGCTTTGATAGTAGGCGCCGTCTTAGGTATATTCGGCATTAGCTGGCTGGATGGTCTGATGAACTTCATAGCCACGGTCTATACACGCTTATTCCAGCTTCTGGCAGTACCAACCATAGCCTTGGCAGTTATCACAACCCTGGCATCCTTGGGTAACCAGGCAGATACCGGTAAGATATTCCGCCACGCCATCACCTACACCCTGCTCACGACGATAGCAGCTGCAGCAGTGGGACTGGTGCTCTACAACATCGTTTCTCCAGGCAATTTACCTACAGCCTTGGTACAGAGCGGTATGGCGGATGTTCCCCAAAAGCTGGGAGAAACCAGCTATTATGACCATATTCTTGGGGTAATACCCAACAACATCATCAAGCCGTTTGCCGAAGGAAATGTACTCTCTATCCTGATTTTGGCGGCAGCAGCAGGTATTGCTTTAGCCAAGATGCCATCAAGCGATAAAAAAGAAGTCGTGATGAAGGGATTGTTTGGATTACAGGATCTGCTCTTCATGCTGATTCATGGATTAATTTGGGCTCTGCCTCTGGGTATCGTTGCCTTTGCAGCACAACTCTCAGCCCAGTTCTCTGCGGGTATCGTGATGGCTTCTCTAGGAAAGTACGTAGCTGTTATCCTGGGAGGTAATGTCATTCAATTCTTCATCATCCTTCCGCTCTTCCTCTTGGCAAGAGGCTTGAATCCTGTACGTACACTGGGCAAGATGATGCCGGCAGTATTAATGGCTCTGTTTACAAAGAGTTCTGCTGCTACGTTGCCGGTGACGATGCAGACAGCAGAAGACAGACTGGGAGTTTCCAATCAGGTTTCCCGCTTTGTATTACCTATCTGTACAACCATCAACATGAATGGTTGCGCTGCGTTTATCCTCGTAACCTCCTTATTCCTGATGCAGAATGGAGGAATGCCTTTACCTTGGACTACGATGATTCTCTGGCTCTTCATTTCAGTTATCTCAGCAGTGGGTAATGCTGGAGTACCGATGGGATGTTATTTCCTTACCCTATCTCTGATGTCCGGTATCAATGCTCCTATCGGCATCATGGGCATCATCCTGCCAATCTATACCATTATCGACATGGTAGAGACGGCAGAGAATGTATGGTCTGACTCCTGTGTCTGTGCCATGGTGGATAGGGACTTGAAAAAAGAGTCCACTTGAAAAAAAAGACGATGTTAAGCACATTGAGGTAAAGTAATCACTCATAACGTGCTAAGCAGCTTTCTGGATGACATTTCATTGCACCCTAGAAAATAATTAAAACGGAGGGCTAGTCCTGATAATGGGACTAGCCCTTTTTTTGTGCCTTTGGGGTCATTACTGCAAGAAATCATCGTTGCTTACCTTTACACCAAGTGGTCCATAGTCGCCAAGAGCTTTATGAGCAAGTCGACTCAACCCTCGGTCTAAGGTGTAGATTGTTCGGTTGGATGCATCAGAGACGTAGTTTCCATGGAAGACGTGATTGAAACTATGAACAGCGTGGAAATCGTAGTAAAAGAAGAAGAAGAAGAACTGTTTTTTTATTTTTTTAATCCTATTTTTCCTATGCATTCAGCTAAAATTCATACCTTTGCATTATCTTTTCAAAAAACAACAAAATGTAATCAATATGAAACAGAAAGATGTTATAACGGGATGGCTTGTCGCATTCATTATCAGCTGTATGATGCTGACGGGATGCACCGAAAAATCCAGGAAGCTAGAGAAGAAAAACGTGAAAGTTGAGACTATCTCCGTGGGGAATACAAACCTGGGGGGAACGAAAGACTATGTGGGAACCATCGAGGAAAAGATGGGATCTACACTCAGCTTCGAGATAGCCGGAAACATCACTTCCATACGGGTGGAAGAAGGAGATAGAGTGAGCAAGGGACAGCTGCTCGCCACCATCAATCCTACCACCGTGAAGGAGGCTCACCGGGCAACACTCACCACCCTGAAACAGGCGCAGGATGCCTACAGAAGATTCCTGCCCCTGCACCAGTCGGGAACCATCTCGGATATGAAATGGGTGGAGATAGAAAGCAAACTGGAACAGGCAAAGGCGGCTGAAAGCATCGCCCGCCAGCAACTCTCCCACTCTACCCTCACAGCTCCTTTTGCAGGCGTCATCGCTGCCAAGAACGTGGACTTGGGAACCTACGTGCTCCCCGGACAGCCTGTGCTGAAACTCGCCAATGTGGCACAAGTCAACGCCAAGATATCCGTACCCGAAACTGAAATATCTCATCTGCACGTGGGCGACAAGGTGAAACTGACGGTAGCCGCTCTTTCGGGTGCCATTTTCCGGGGAACGATTTCAGAAAAAGGCATCGATGCCAACCCCATCTCGCATACCTACGATGTCAAGGTGGGCATCACCAATCCGCAGGGCCGTCTGCTCCCAGGCATGGTATGCAACGCCCAGGTGCAGGGTAGCGCTGCTACCCCATCCCACATCACCGTTCCGCCACAAAGCATTGAACTGGATGTAGATAACTCCCGATTCGTATGGACCGTGGTAAACGGAAAGGCACATCAGCAACCCGTAACTACCGGCGATTTCGAAGGCGACGGCATCGTCATCCTTTCGGGACTGAAGGCTGGCGACCAGGTTATCATCAATGGCCAGCAGAAAGTTTCTGAAGGAATGAATGTAGATACAGCAAAAAGCGATAACCGATAAAAAAGTGGAGGGAAAAGATATGAATCAAGAGACAAGGCTAGAGACAAACAAACCGGAGAATTCCAAAAAGCCGGAGAGAGACACCGCCCTTCGCGACCACATCAAGGCACGCATCACCAGGAAGCCCAACCGCATCATCAAGCGCTCGTTCATCGAGTCGGCGATGTGCAACCACAACATCGTGCTGCTTCTGATGGGCATGCTCGTATTTCTAGGCATACTCGGCATCTGCATCATGCCCAAGCAGGAGATGCCGCAATTCACCATCAGGCAGGGTGCCTGCGTAGCCGTATATCCGGGCGCTACATCCGAAGAGGTGGAAGAACGGGTGGCTAAACCGCTGGAGAACTTCATCTTCGGATACAAGGAGGTGAACAAGAAAAAGACCTATACCCAAAGCAAGGACGGCATGCTGATCGTGTTCCTGGAACTCAACGGCGACGTGGAGGACCGGGATGCCTTCTGGAGCAAGTTCAAGCATGGTCTGCAGGCCTTCAAGAGCTCCCTTCCTACGGGTGTCCTTGCCCTGCAGGCTGTGGATGACATCGCCGATACCTCTGCCCTGCTCATCACGATGGAAAGCAAGCAGAAAACCTATAGGGAACTGAATACATACATAGACCAGCTGAAGGACAGACTGCGCCGCATTGATGCCATCTCGAACCTGCGAACCTACGGACTGGAAAACGAACAGATAAGCATCTGCCTGGACCAGAACAAACTGGCCAAATACGGCATCGGCCCCTATAAGATTCTGAACGACCTTGCCCTGCAGGGCTTCACCACCGTGAGCGGAAACCTGGAGATGGGCAACCTCAACCTGCCCATCCACATCACCGACTCCTACAACAACGAGCGGGATGTGGCAGAACAAATCGTATATTCCGACCCCAAGGGCAACATCGTGCGCCTGAAGGACATCGCACAGATTAAAAGAGAATATCCGAAACTGAATAAATACATCAAGAGCAACGGCAACAAATGCGTGCTCCTATCCATAGAAATGCGACCGGGAAACGACATCGTGAAGATGGGAAGAGACGTACACAAGATGATGGATGATTTTGAACAGTCCCTGCCAGGCGATGTACACATCAATACCATTACCGACCAGAGCAAGGTGGTAAGCGAATCGGTGCTAAACTTCCTGCGCGAGCTGCTCATATCGGTCATCTCCGTCATCATCGTGGTCATCCTGCTCATGCCGCGCCGCGTGGCAGAGGTATCAGCCCTCAGCATCCCTATCACCATCTTCTCGTCGTTGGGTATTTTCTATCTTTTCGGCATGGAGCTGAATACCGTTACACTGGCTGCCCTCATCGTAACACTGGGTATGGTGGTGGATGATTCCGTGGTTATCATCGACAACTACATGGAGAAGCTGGGCCATGGCATGTCGCGCTGGCATGCAGCCATCGCCGCTCCTAGAGAGTTCTTCATGTCGGTACTTTCAGCCACGCTTAGCATCTCGCTCACCTTCTTCCCATTCCTCTTTACCATGCATGGCGAAATGGGCGATTTCGTAAAATCATTCCCCTGGGCCATGTTCATCATCCTGAGCATCTCGCTCATGGTTTCGCTGCTGCTCACACCTTATTTACAGTATATGGTGATTCACCAGGGCATCAGCAGCCAGCACAAGCCCAACGTCCGCAAAAAGCCGCTCGACTATCTGCAGATGGGGTACACCTGGTTGCTGAAACGCTGTTTCGCCTTTCCACGCACCACCCTCGCTGTGGGCATCATGCTGGTGAGCACCGGAGCCATCATCTTCGTACATCTTCCGCAGAGAATGATGCCTATCGCCGAGAGAAACCAGTTTGCCGTAGAGTTCTATCTGCCTAGCGGAACCACCGCTGCAAGAACCGCACAGGTGGCAGATTCTATGGCCCACATTCTGCAGCGCGACCCGCAAGTAACAGCCGTAACCACGTTTGTTGGTCAGGGTTCACCCCGTTTCCACACCACCTATGCGCCACAGATTGGCGGTGAGAACTTCGCACAGTTTATCGTGAATACGGTAGATAACGATGCCACAGAAGAGGTACTCGACCGATATGCCGACCGATACTCCAACTATTTTCCCGACTGCTACATCCGCTTCAAGCAGATGGATTACAACAACGCCACCTACCCTATCGAAGTAAGAGTGAGCGGCGACAGCATGGGCGACCTGAAGGCTGCCGCCAGGAAGATAGAAGCCTGCATGCACAAGATAGAAGGCATCAACCTGATTCGTACCAACTACGAAGAGCCCCAGCCTGGCATCAGGGTAACTCCAGATGCCACCGAGGCCAACCGGCTGGGTGTGAACAAGACCATACTCTCTGCCGACCTTGCCATTCATTTTGGCGATGGCATCCCGATGGCCACCCTTTGGGAAGGCGATTATCCAGTGAAGATGGTTCTGAAATCGGAAAACGACAGCGACCTTGCCAATGAATACATCCCCGTGATGGGAGGAACATCGAGCGTTCCACTCCGCCAGCTGGCTAAGATTTCGCCCGACTGGCACGACGGCAGCATCATACGCAGAAACGGCGTGCGTACCATCTCTATCATAGGTGAACCTTTAAGGGGATTCAATGCCAACCGATTGGCCAACGAACTGAAGCAGGAAGTATCCAAACTCCCGCTAGATTCCAGTCTTGATTGGGAGATTGGCGGTATGGCAGAAAAGGATGCCGAAACCCTTCCTCAGGTTACATCGGGCGTGATGATAGCAGCCTTGATCATCTTCTTCATCCTGCTCTTCCATTTCAAGCGCATCAGTCTGGCACTGGTGAATCTCTCGTCCATGTCGCTCTGCATCTTCGGTGCAGCGATAGGCCTTCTGGTTACGGGTTTCGACGTGAGTCTTACCTGCATATTGGGCATTGTGAGCCTGATGGGTATCCTGGTAAGAAACGGCATCATCATGCTCGACTATGCCGAGGAACTGCGCCGCGACAAGGGGTTATCGGTAAAGGAAGCCGCCTTCCAGGCTGGCGAGCGCCGCATGCGCCCTATCTTCCTTACATCGGCAGCCGCCTCGGTAGGCGTACTGCCTATGATGGTAGAGAACAATACGCTGTGGTCGCCAATGGGAGCCGTTATCTTCTTCGGTACGCTTATCTCGATGGTACTCATCGCCACCATCCTGCCTGTGCTCTATTGGCTCGTGTTCGACAAGCACGGCAAGTATAGTTTGAGGAAGCAGTAACCACCCCTGTGTATTAAACACTTCGTTCTCATCGGTTGTGATGCCAATAGACAGCGGTGCACCCGTTTTCGGGTTCACAAATTGCAAAAATATCACCATGATTGTAGGATAAGGGCTGAAAAACTTTGTGCTTTCAAGATTTATTCGTACTTTTGCAGTCAAAAACAGAAAGGGAGGGATGAATGCTGATGCAGAAATCCCTCTTTAAGTATAACAAAAAAGGAGAAAGCCTATGTTCCATATCGCTCAATACTTCCCTATCACAGACCCTACGTTGATATTCTTCGTAGTGCTCCTCATCATCCTCTTTGCCCCTATCATCATGGGTAAACTTCGTATCCCGCACATCATCGGTATGGTGCTGGCAGGTGTGCTCATAGGCAAATACGGACTGAATATCCTGGAGCGCGACTCTTCGTTTGAGCTCTTCGGAAAGGTGGGACTCTATTACATCATGTTCCTCGCTGCCCTGGAGATGGATATGGAAGGCATGAAAAAGAACAAGTCGCGACTGCTTATCTATGGCCTGCTCACCTGTTTTATTCCGTTCTTCCTCACCTATGGTATGAGTATCTGGCTGCTCCACTACTCTGCCAAGGCTTCCTTCCTGCTGAGCTGCATCATGGCATCCAATACGCTGATTGCCTATCCTATCGTTTCGAGATACGGACTGCAACAGAAACCGAGCGTTACGCTGAGTGTGGGGTCGAGCATGATTTCGCTGCTCATAGCCCTGATAATGCTTGCCGGACTGGTAGCATCGTTCAGCAAGCATGACGGCGTACTGTTCTGGGTATTCTTCACCCTCAAGTTTGCCGCCTATTGTGGCGTGATGATTATACTGATTCCCCGACTTACAAGATGGTTCTTGCGAAGATACAGCGATGCGGTGATGCAGTTTATCTTCGTACTTTCAATGCTCTTTATGAGTGCGGCACTTTCGCAGATAGTGGGCATCGAGGGCGTTTTCGGTGCTTTCTTCGCCGGTCTGATATTAAACAGATATATTCCGCATGTTTCGCCACTGATGAACCGCCTCGAGTTTATCGGCAATGCCCTCTTCATTCCTTATTTTCTGATAGGTGTAGGCATGCTGATCAATATCAATCTGCTGTTTCAGGGCAGTCATATTCTATGGGTCGTGTTCTGCATCGCCTTCTTCGGAACCCTGGGCAAAGCCATCGCAGCCTATATCGCCTGTCTGGGTTTCAGGTTGCCACTTTCTTCGGGTCACATGATGTTCGGACTCACTTCGGCTCATGCTGCCGGAAGTATCGCCATGGTGATGGTGGGTATGCATCTGCTCGTAGCACCGGGAACTTACCTCGTCAACGATGATATGCTCAATGGTGTGGTTATAATGATTCTGATTACCTGCATCATCTCATCCATCCTTACCGACCGGTCTTCGCAGAAGATTATCCTGAGAGACAAGGAACTGCCTGATGCGGAAGACGACAAGAAGGTGAGCGATGAGAAGATTCTGGTTCCGGTGAAATATCCTGAATATGCCGACAACCTGATGAGTCTGGCGTTTCTGGTGAGAAACCAGAAACTGAACAGGGGACTCATCTGCCTGAATGTGGTATATGAAGACAAGGATATGCGATACAACCAGGAACAGGGAAGACGGATTCTGGAACATTGCAGTCAGCTGGCTGCTGCCACCGATGTGATGACGCAGACCCAGGTTCGTATTGCAGCCAACATCGCCAACGGCATCAAGCATGCCTTCAACGAGTTCCAATGTTCTGAGATTATCATCGGAATGCACATGCATCCTGAGGTTTCGCCGAAGTTCTGGGGAGAATTCCACCAGAGTCTCTTCAACGGATTGAGCCGACAGATCATCATGGCACGCATCAGACAGCCGTTGAATACATTGAGAAGAATACAGGTAGCCGTACCTTCGAGAGCAGAGTTTGAGCCGGGTTTCTACCGCTGGTTGGAACGCCTAGCCCGACTTGCCGGCAATCTCGACTGCCGCATCCAGTTTCATGGCAGAGAAGAGAGTCTGGCACTCATCAATGAATATATCAAGAACCGGCATTCGGAAGTGCGTGCCGATTATACCCAGATGATTCACTGGAACGAGTTGCCACAGCTGGCTTCGCAGATATCTCCAGACCACCTGTTCGTGGTAGTAACCGCCCGTAAGGGAACCGTATCTTACAAGACAGCACTGGAGCATTTGCCGGAAGAAATCACGAAATACTTCTCAGGTACCAACCTGATGATTATCTTCCCCGACCAGCATGGTGATTCCTACGGCGACCAGCTTACCTTCGCTGAGCCTCAGCATCAGGAAGAGATCAGTGCTTACGAATCATTCCTGCAATGGTTTAAGAAGAAGTTCAGAAAATAAAGAGAAAACAAAGGAATCGAGTAGGAGGAAAACGAAGCAGTTTTCTTCCTACTTTCGTTTTCCGACCTC
>ENA-OPSQ01000049-OPSQ01000049.1-human-gut-metagenome-genome-assembly--contig:-NODE-49-length-98913-cov-4.067359_pt1 | contig 98913 bp, 99 predicted proteins | sample MGYA00241456_ERZ501904 | MGnify/ENA primary metagenome ERZ501904 (study PRJEB25962, sample SAMEA2042452) | human gut metagenome | biome: human gut; feature: human-associated habitat; material: faeces...
CAAGAGTTTCTGTATTAGTTCATGATGACGAACACTCTCATAGTATATTGATTGAAGAATTGGAACTGGAAAGCATAGTATACCCAACAACAGAAACAAAGGGATTATCAGATAAAGACAATCCTTTATATCCAGTCAATAATCTTCATTTACTGTTAAAACAATTTATAAGGAATCATGGAGCTTATGATAGAGAGCACTTCCAAGGCCGGTTGAATCTATTTTGGTTCATTATGAATTGAGCCAAAGGACAAGTATGATAAGGTGTTAAAATTTATTGAAATGCCGGTTTTGTCGCCAAAAAAAAGTGCGATATCGGGATGCAATGAGCTCTAAACATAGTAAATAAGCGAATGATTACCACCCATTTGCAAAAGAGGAGCTTTATTAATAAACTCAAACTGTCAACAGTTGACAGCCCTTTTTTTATTTACGTCTAATCCCTTCTAAAAATACTGTAACAAAAAGATAGGGAAAGTTCAGCCTAAAAGTGTTTAAAGGTTATCTCTATCTCAGAGCTAAAATCCCAATGACTTTTAAAGGTTGATTTATCCCTATCTAGTTTTATATATTCCTAAAATTTAGTTAAGTTTTTTTATTAATGTAACATATATAAATCATAGATTTACTGAAGAATATTTTTATAGTGAATATTTTTATGTTATACTAATAAGCGCGAAAGATACATTGAAATAAGTTTATCTAGCAGTTTTTTTATTACAGTGTTTCTTATATATTAGAGGAGGGTATTATGAATTCAAGAATCAATCAAGATGAGATTCTAGATGAAGAAACAATTGATTTATCAGAATTGTTTCGTGCGGTTTTAAAATATTTTAAATTAATTATTGTTTTGTGTATATTATTTGGTGTTGGTGGTTTCTTTGGTACAAAGTTATTGATTACGCCAACGTATACGGCTAGTACTTCAATTTATTTAACTCCACAGATTAGTGAGAGTGGTTCTTTGGATTATAATTCACAGATGGCCAATAGTAAATTAGTTACGAATGCGGTGAATTTATTAACTCAAAATAACATTATGTCTGAGGTAGCTAAGGATGTTGGATTGGAGAGTGCTGAAAACGTTAAGGATGTTGTTACAGTGACAAATGAGTCAAATACAGAAATTATTACTATTTCAGCTACAACAACAGATCCTAAGTTGAGTAAGGATATCGCAAATGATACGGTTAATACTTTTATTCGTACTATGCAGAAGAATTTAAATGTTAGTAATATTGAAGTGGTAGATAAGGCTAAATTGTCTTATGTACCAAGTGGTCCGAATGTAAAGAAGAATACATTGTTAGCTACATTGGTTGGTTTTGTATTAGGTTGTGGCTATGCCGTATTAAGATTCTTATTTGATAATCGTTTGCGTACGAAGGAAGAGGCAGAAAAATATTTGGGTATTCCAGTATTCTGCGAGATTCCTGAATTATAATGGCTAAGTATTTTGATTTGCATTCTCATGTGGCTTGGGGCATTGATGATGGTATGCCTAGTAGAGAGGATGCAGCTAGTTCATTGAAATTAGCTAAAAGTGATGGAATTATAGGAATATGTAGTACACCTCACTTTATTCCTGGTCAGTTAGATGTTCATATTTATAATGAGATTGTTACTCGTCAATTGGAATTAAGAGATATGAGTCCAGTACCAATTTATTTTGGTGGGGAAGTCATGATGAATAGTGAATTCATTCAAAACTTTGATTTGGATTTATATCCCACTTTAAATGGAAGTAGGTATATGTTGGTTGAATATAATGTTCTTCGTGACATTCATTCCATTGATTTTAGAGATGATTGTTTGTATGAAATTAAGGTAAGGGGATACATACCGGTAATAGCTCATATTGAAAGATATTTCCATGAGGGGTTAGATTACTCAATCATTGATAGTTGGGTTGATATGGGTTGTGTTCTTCAATTGAATCGTACTTCGATTTTGGGGGTAAATGGAAAGACAATTCAAGCTAATGCATTAGAATTATTGGATAATGGATATTGTGATTTGATTTGTACTGATACACATAGAGCGAGTGGGAATAGAATTGAAAAGATGAGTGATGTATATTCGGTTGTTTCTAAGCGTATTGGTTCTGAGAATGCGAATATCTTATTTTATGAGAATCCAAAGCGAATCTTAAGTAATATGGACATTTTGGATATTGAAGTGATAAAGAAAAAGAAACTGTTTGGTTTCTTTGGGAGATAAATATGGCAAAGAGAAAGAGAAATCAATTTGATGTAGATGAGATTTATCGTAGTTTACGTACTAATATTGAATTTAGTCAAATGGATGATGCGATTCAAGTAATCAACGTAGTTAGTACCGTTCCTAATGAAGGTAAGAGTACAGTAGCTTGTAACTTAGCTCGTATTATGGCGGCTAAATATAAAAATGTTTTATTAATTGACTGTGATTTAAGAAATGCGTCTGTTCATAAAACATTAAACATTTCAAATAGATGTGGATTGACAAACATTATTTCTGAATTCAGAGAAGGTGTTAGTATTCATTCTTATGAAGGTGTACAAGACGTACAATTTGATGGAGGTTATGCTTTATCTGTAATTACGGCAGGTCATAGAGTACCAAATCCTAGTGAGGTATTGGGTTCTAAAAGATTAGCTAAATTTTTAGATCAAGCTAGAAAAGAATTTGGATATATCATTATTGACTGTCCACCAGTAGCTGTTGCCTCTGATTCGATTCCTTTATGTAATGTAAGTGATGGTGTTCTTTATGTTGTAAACGCAAAATCATCAGATAAACGCAAAGTTAAAACTGCGATTGGGGATGTTCAAAGAAATGGTGGACACGTGATTGGTGTTGTCTTGAATCGTGTGGAGTCTATTGAAAGCAGCAATTATGGATACGGATATGGTTATGGAGGAGAAGAGAATGGCAAATAAAAAAGGTTTATTTATTTTAGCTTCTGCTCTATTACTTTCTGGTTGTGGAAATAGTGAATTAGAAATCACAAAGAATGATATTCTTGAAGTAGCTAGAGATGATGCGAATGCAACTAAAAAGGAATGTTCTAATGTAAAAATTTCTGAAGAAAAGAAATATTATACAGTGACATTTGATACAAAGTCTGGATCTTATGAATATAAGATTGGTAAAAATGGTATTATACAAGATCGTAATTATAAACGTATAAGTGATGAAGAAGAGGTAGTAGAACCAGAAAAAACTACAACACCGGTAGAAACTAAAAAGGAAGAAAAAGAATCAAAGAACTCATTTGATGCGAATCAGCAACAGGCAATTGATGCTGCCTTGGCAAATGCAGGTTTAGGAACGGATGATGTTAAAGATATTGGTTGTACTTTAAATGAAGCTACACAACAATATACAGTTACATTTAACTTCCAAGGTACAAACAATACTTCTGTTGTGGATGCTTCAAGTTTTGCAGTATTATCAACAATTATTGGTTAATTTTAATAAAGAAAAGGATAATTTATGTTTGCGCTTACATAAAAATTTGTCCTTTTCTTTTTTTTTTAGTATAATAGACAAGGCTATATGGAGTTGGTTTTTATATGTCAAAAATAGGTAGTTTAAAAATAACAATCGAATTTGTTTTTTTTATGTTTATTATTCAATTTAGTGGATATAATTTAGAAACATGTTGGAAATTATGTATATTATACTTCTTAATGCAATTATTGATTGGAAGATATCAAGGAAAAGTCTTATTGATATATGATGAGATACGTTTAATTATTTTAAGTCATATTGGATTTTTTATTGGAAGCTTTCTTGTTTTTCCAATCAGTACTTGGACTATAAAGAAGTTTTTTGGGTTTGTTTTATTAACTGTTGTTTTGTTTGTGTTTGCAGGAGTAGATTCAAGATATTCACATAAATTACTTCGAAGATGGTTTAAACATAATACATTAATTGTTGGTGTTGGCCATACGGCTGAGAAATTAGGAATGGTTTGTCATGGAAACAGCTATTCTTTATTGGATGTGATTGGGTATGTGAATTGTAATAAGTCAAAAAGAATTAAAAATGTAAATCAGGAACAAGTTGTAGATGTCAATAAAACATATGATTTGGATACAGTAGATTCAATTATTCAATCAAAACATATTGAAACTGTTTTGATTGCGATTCCAGAATTGGATAGTGATGACTTGAATGTTGTATTTAAAACATTCAAAAATAAAGTGGATGTTATCAAATACTTACCTCAAATTAATGGTTTAGTAACATTTGATACTAAGACTGAGGATTTTGATGGAGTACTAATGATTTCTAATTCGCGTGGACTATATCATTTTGGTTCTCATGTATTAAAACGATTATTGGATATTTGTGCAGGTTTATGTGGGATGCTTCTTTTAATTCCGTTGACAATATTTGTATTTGTTAAGAATCGTAAAGAAGGCGATAAAGGGCCTATTTTCTTTACGCAGAATCGTATTGGTATAAATGGAAAAGAATTTAAAATGTATAAATATCGTTCCATGGTCATGAATGCCGATAAGATATTAGAAGATTTAATGGCATCAGATCCTGCCATTTGTGAAGAATATACTAAGAATAAGAAATTGGTAAATGATCCACGTATTACAAGTGCAGGTAAATTCTTACGTGAAAAAAGCTTGGACGAATTTCCACAGTTCATTAACGTATTGCTTGGACAAATGTCATTGATTGGTCCTAGACCGTATTTACCAAGAGAAAAAGAAGATATGGGGAATTATTATTATGATGTAATTGCAACTAAACCAGGAATCACCGGTATGTGGCAAACACACGGAAGAAGTGATGTGGATTTTGAACATCGCTTAGTATTGGATGAGTACTATTATAGAAACTGGTCATTCTGGTTGGATGTTACATTATTATTAAAAACTGTAAAACAAGTTCTTTATGGACATGGAGCAGTATAGAAGGAAATAGGAAATATGAACAATGATTATTTAAATGATGAAATGGAAATTGATTTATTAGAATTGTTGAAATGTTTATTAAAAAATATTAAGAAGATTTTAATTTGCACATTTGCATGTGGTCTAGTTGCGTTTGTATTATCAGCATTTATATTACCAAAAAGCTATAACTCAAGTACAGATATTACGATTGTTCCTGCAGGACAGCCAATGGATTATACTTCTTATTTAGTTGGAGATAAAGTACTTAATGATGTAAGTTCTAAATTAAAAATGGATAGTGCCAGTTTATTTGAATCTATCGAAGTAACAAGAGATTCAAATAATTCATATAATTATAATATTGCGGTTACTACAAATGATCCTAAGTTAGCAAGTGAGGTAGCTAATGAAGTGGTAGATTCATTTAAAGAGGAATTGGCTAGCGAATTAAATTTAAATGGTGTTACAACAGTAAATGAAGCACAAGTGAATAATGTTCCTGTTAGTCCCAATGTCAAAAAAAATACTCTAATAGGTTTATTTATTGGAATTGTCGGCAGTGTAGGCGTTATAACACTGTGTTTCTTGTTTGATAAACACTTTAAAAATAAAGATGAGGTTGAGGCATATTTAGGTGTTGACGTTTTGGCAGAAATACCTATAAATAAATAATTGAATGAAATAGGAGAATAATAATGGAGCGTAATATATCGAGTAGCTCGGCGTATCGTAAGCTGCGTACAAATGTTGAGTATAATGAAAAACATCCGCATATGCATAGTATTTGTTTAACTAGTGTGAATCATGGTGCGGGAACAACAACTGTTGCGTTTGAATTGGCCACGGCTTTTGCGGCCAATAGACCAAAGGTATTATTGATTGATTGTGATATTAATAAGCCAATGGTTCATGAGTGTTTTAAAATTCAAAATAAAGTGGGTCTTACTGAAATCTTAGATAAAAAAGATTACGTTAATTATGAGAAATATACATCTCAGTTTAAGGATGCGTATTCGGATAATGTATTGTATGTGATGAGTGCAGGTAGTAATTTAAAACATCCAATTGATTTATTGAGTGGACAAGATTTTAAAGAATTCATGGAAATTATGAAAACGGAATTTGATTTTATAATTATTGATTGTCCTAGCTTAGAAGATTCAAGTGATGTAATTCCAGTCAGTCATATAGTGGATGGCACAATATTAGTTATCTCATTGCCGGAAACAGAGAAAAAATTAGCAAAAGAGTCTATAGAACGTCTAAAAAGAAATGGGGCTGCCATTGTAGGTACTATATTAAATAAAGTGGAATAGGCTAGAACCTATTCCTTTTTTGTAGTAAAATAGAAAAGCGTGAGGAGATTTTTATTATGAGAAAAGATAAAAAACAAAATAAAGTTGGAAAAGTATTTGGTATTATATTCTCAATTATATTGCTTGCGACAACAATGTATTTGTTGTTTAACATCATTAAATTGAATATTTTACCTTCAAAATTATTATTCTTAGTAACTATTTTATTTGTGTTATTGGATTTGATTTTTATATTGCTGTTATGTTTTGCAACTAAAAGTATTGTTTCAAAGCTTATTTGTATCATTATTTCCATGGTAATTTCACTAGGATCTTGTGTGGGTGGCTACTATATGTCAAAAACAGGTGGCTTACTTTCAAACATCACAAATGTAGCGAAACATTCAAAGAATACAATTAGTGTTGTAGTTAAAGAATCAAGTGATTTAAAAAAGAAAGCTGATCTTGCAGGTCATAGTATTGGTACATTAGCTAACATTAATACAGTGGGTTCTAAAAAGGTGATGAAGGAATTGAATAATTCTGGTATTCAAATGGAACAAAAAGAATATGGTAGCTTAACAGAAATGCTTGAATCTTTCTATAGTGGGGAAGTGGATTCCATTGTGATTAGTGAATCAAGTCGTAGCCAAATTACGGATATGGAAGCCTATGCTAATTTTGACAATAATACACGTGTTGTTTATCAAACTTCTTATAAGGTTGAAAATACAGATAAAGCTAAATCAGTTACAAATATTACAACGACTCCATTTAATGTGTTAATTTCTGGATCAGATACGCGTGGTGGATTTGATGAAAATGGTCGTAGTGATGTAATCATGGTGGCGACTGTAAATCCTAAGACTGGAACCATATTATTGACTTCAATACCTCGTGATTTTTATGTAACAACAGCTTGTGATGCAGGAGATGGCTGTATGGAAGGTCAATTGGATAAGATTACACATACTGGTATTCATGGTACAAATACAACAAAACGTACAGTTGAAAAATTATTAGGCATTGAAATTAACTATACTTTCAAAGTTGGATTTGATACAGTAACTGATATGGTTGATGCCGTTGGTGGAATTGATGTTAATGTAGAGCCTGGTTATGCATGTAATAATTTTTTAAATTTACCTAATTTCAGTGTACATGAAGGCGTTAACCATTTGAATGGTGAACAAGCATTGGCTTATGCACGTGAACGTTATGCATATAGTGAAGGGGATCGTCAACGTACGAAAAACCAACAACAAGTTCTAATGGGAATTGTTGATAAGATTACAAGTCCTGCTATTGTAACTAACTATGCTTCTATTATGGATAGTATGGCAAATACATTCTCAACTACAATGAGTAATGATGAGATTTCTGATTTAATTAAATATCAATTGAATAAGAATCCAAAATGGAAGATGGAACAGTATATGGTAAATGGTACGGGAGATACATTGATGTGTGCTGAGCTTGGTGATGCTGCTTATGTAATGGTTCCAGATCAAAGTACTGTAGCAACGGCTAAGAATAAAATCAATGCAGTTCTTGCTGGTAAATCAAGTGATGTTGTAGAGTAAGGGTCAATGATCCTTACTTTTTTTATTTTTTGTAAGGTGTATACTGTTAGTAAAAGCGAGGCGTTGTTATTATGGAAACAAAGGAATACATTGAGAATCGAATTAATACAAAGATTCGTGAATATGAGGGGTTGAGTCGTAAATATCATAAGGCACATATTGGAATTCAGATTGCTTGTTTTTGTTGTTTATTTGGTTGTATTGTATTAAATGTACTTTACTTGATCTTACCTATTGTATGGTTTATTTTAGGTAGTGTTGTTTTAGTTGTGGCAAGTTTATTCTTACTTTTCTTTGATGTGTTGAATGAATTTTCTAATAAGGCTTCATCTTATAAATATAAGTCTTCTATGTTGAGTTATGAGAAGAATTTGTACTTAGGAAAATCAAATAATTTTGAGAATTTCTCCTATCGTTGTGAACATTTTATGTAGACAATTGTATCTACATTTTTTTGTGAATTTGCCAAGTAATGGTAAATTATTATATAATATGAAATTGTGAGCTACAAAAAAGATATAGGAGATTATTTTTTATGCCTAAAAATGATGTAGAGCTTTCTAAGAAAGTAAAAAAGAAAAAAAGGAAAAATAGAAGGTTAATTAGTAAGTTTTTAACTTTATTTATATTTATAGCTTCGGGCTTACTAATTTATCAGATTGTAAGATTGAACTTATTGCCTATGAATTTGATTATTGTAGTATCCTTATTGTTAGTGATTTTAGCTTTATTGGTTACTTTAATAATGAATTTCAAGGCAAAGAAATTTTTTGGTCGTTTTATCATGGGGTTGATTGCACTTTGTATGTGTGTCAGTCTTGGTTATGGCAATTATTTTATATATAAAACGAAGGATACGTTTGATGTAGTAACAAGTCTTGCGGATAAAAAGGCAACAACAACTTCGGTGATTGTCATGAAGGATTCGAATATTAAAAAGGCGAAGGGATTAAAGAATAAAACGATTGGTACTGTTTTAAAGATGGATAAAAAGGCAACGAAGCGTACTCTAAAGGCTTTGTCCGATGAGAATGTGAAGTATTCAACAGAGGATTATTCGAATTTGGATGATTTGGTGGATGCTTTATATGATGGTGACATAGATGCGATTTGTTTAAATGAAAAGTATCGTGACATTTTGCATGAAACAGAGGAGTATTTTACGTTTAATACGAAGACTAAGGTTGCTTATCAAAATACGCATTATGAGCCTCGTGAAGTTCAGGATAATGATAGTGATCCGGTTAAGGATATTACGAAGGATGCATTTACGGTTTTAGTAAGTGGAAATGATTCGTATGGTACTTTGCAGTCAGGGAATACGCGTAGTGATGCCAACTTATTATTAACGGTAAATCCGAAAAAGGGAACAATTCTAATGACGAGTGTTCCTCGTGATTATTATGTGGATCTTCCTTGTGTTGAGGATGGTGGTTGTCCTGTAGGAAGCATGGATAAATTAACGCATACAGGTTTATATGGCATTAAGAGTACGGAAAAGGCGATTGAGGATACTTTGGGAATTAAGATTAATTATAATGTTCGCATTAATTTCTCAAGTGTTGTGAATTTAGTAGATGCCTTGGATGGTATTGATTTGGATGTTAAAGAGGGCGAGCAATGTGATATTTTATATGCGAATATGCAGCCTGGGTTAAGTGTTGGTAAGCATCATGTGGATGGTGAAACGGCTCTAGCATTTGCACGTGAAAGACATGCGTATGCGGATGGGGATAATCAGCGTGTTAAGAACCAACAAAAGGTGTTTAAGGCTATTTTCAAGCGTATTGTTTCACCTAAGATGATTACAAACTATGGAAAGTTCATGGATGCGTTGGCCGTTGCGTTTGAAACAAATTTATCGGGTGATGAAATCAGTGATTTTGTGAAATATGAATTACAGAGCATGCCAGACTGGAAGTTTGAATCGTATTCTATTTCTGGGAATGGTGGAAATGAATTCTGTTATATTGCACAGACATACGCTTCTGTAACCTATCAAAATGAAGGTATGAATAAGATTGCTCGTTTAAAGATCAATGCGGTAATAAAGGGCAAAAGTTCAAAATCTATAAAGGATGATTCAGTGGATACAGTTGTTCAACAAGAACCAGCTGTTGAAGAACAACCGACTCAGGATTATTCTACTAACTATTATGAGCCATATGTACCGGAAAATTCGTATACATATGATGATTCGTCTTATTATGACCAAAGTTATGATTATTATGCTCCTGAAGAGGGGTATGATAACACAACCTACTAAGGAGTCCTATGAAAGAAAATAAAGTATATAAAGTGATAGCTATCTTATTGAGTATTGTGATGATTGTTTTAATGGCAATCTTTGCGTATCAATTGATTAAGATGGATATCTTACCTCAAAATTTATTTATTCCTGTTATTTTAATTTTTGTCTTAATTTCATTAATTCTAATTTTATGGATCAATCTTATGGCACATGGTGTTGTCAGCAAAGTGTTTGCGATGATTTTTGTATTATTATATACGGTGTCTATGGGAATTGGAAACTTCTATGTGTATAAAACGGATGGTTTTATGCAGAAGGTTACGGATCATAAAATTGGGGATGTAAAGAATACGGTTTCGATTATTGTCATGGATGACAGCAATATTAAGGATCTATCTTCTTTAAAAGGTAAAAAGGTGGGTCGATTGAATAATGTGGATAAGGTTGGAACCAATAAATTATTGAAATCGGTTAAGAAAAAGAAAGGTTCTAATTATTTTAAGACTAAGAAATTTGATGGTGCCTTAAGTGAAGTCGAAGCTTTATACAATGGTGAAATTGATGCGATGATTTTAAATGAATCGTATCGTGGTAATGTTACAAGTGTAGAAGAATATGAGCATTTCTCTACAGAAACTCGTGTTGTATATTCCACTTCTTACTATACGACAAAGAAGAATGATTCTTTAGTTGTTTCGGATATTACTAAGAATCCATTCACAATTCTAATTAGTGGAAATGATACGACAGGGGATGTTAGTGAATTGAGTCGTAGTGATGTAAATATGCTTGTGACAATCAATCCTAAGACTTCTACAATTTTGTTAACGAGCATGTCTCGTGATACATATGTAGAAACGGTTTGTGATGCGGATGGTGATACGGCTTGTCCAGAGGGACAAATGGATAAGATTACGCATACGGGTATTTATGGATTGAATACGACGCGTCAAACGGTTGAGAAATTCTATGATTTAAAAGTTAACTACTCATTTAGAGTTAACTTTACAAGTGTAATTGATGTAGTAGATGCTTTAGATGGTATTGATTTAAATGTTGAAGAAGGCGAACAATGTGATTTGTTCTGGGCAAATATGAAACCAGGTCTTCCAGTCGGATTGCATCATGTGGATGGTGAAACTGCCCTTGCGTTTGCACGTGAAAGAAAAGCCTATGTAGATGGGGATTATCAGCGTGTTCGAAACCAACAAAAAGTAATGCAGGCTATTATCAATCGTGCTATTAGTAGTAGTGCATTAGTGAACTATACTAGTTTCATTAATTCATTAGAGAGTGCTTTTGAAACAAATATGACATATGATGAAATCACAGATTTAATCAAATATGAGTTACAGGCAAAGCCAGATTGGAAATTTGAAACCTATCAAATCTCAGGTTTAGGTGATGAACTTATGTGTGCTTCTTTAGGACAAGCTGCAAGTGTTCAGGTTCCAGACTTGAATACAGTACGAATTGCTCGTGAAAAGATTGAAGCTGTTATGAATGGAAAATCAAGTTCGACAGTTGCCGAGGATGGTGAACCTCAATATGACTATTATCCTAGTCAATCTACTTCTACCTCAACAGATTACTTAACACCAGAAGTAGAGGATAATAATGTGTACACAGATCAGATTCAACAAGATCAAACCACATATGATCCTGAAGGTGGTTATTATCCATCGGATACAGAAGAAGAGTATACTCCAGAATACTAAACCGTAGTATCTTAGGTGACTTCAATTATTAATTTTTGAAATAAACGTCATAGCTTACGACAATGTAGGTTATGACGTTCTGAATTTATTTGATATGGTGTGCATTCATGAAACGAGACATGGTGGAAAAAAGTCTTTGCAGATACTGTATCATAGAAATAACTTATTGGTGGTGGTGAATGCTTTGCCCCAGACTATGCTCTTTTCTTATAATAAAACAACATTGATAGATTTGAGCAACTTCAAGTATTTGTTGAGCCTAAAGGTACTTATCTTGTTAAAAACAATTAATGGAAAGAATATTTCCTATAATAGTTGAAAGATAATGCTATTTCTGCAAAAAAACTTTGTTGATGTTAATAATTATCACATTTGGGTGATTCTATTTATATAACAGATATGTTCGTGGAACTGAAATCAAAATGAATAAATACACTTAAAGATACAGGTGTTCTTGGTAAAAAATATTAAGTAACCAGAACTATAGGCAACGCTAAGTAAGGTTGATTAAGATACTACAACTTACGAAGTAAAGAAGGATGGTGAAAAAAATGCTTTATGACGAAATCACACAATTGATAGCGACACATCGTGAAGATGATTGGTGGGATTTTAAACGAGAACATCATAACGATAAAGCTGAACTTGTTCATGATATTTTATGTATGGCAAATAATCGAGCTAGAAGAGATTCATATATAATCTTTGGTGTTGAAGATAATACTTTTTCTATCTTAGGTGTTGAAAATGATGAAAGAAGACGAAATCAGCAAAATATAGTAGATATTTTAAGGAATATTTCTTTTGCAGGAGGAGTTCGTCCTAGGATTGAAGTCCAAACAATAACCATAGATAGTCATGAAATAGATGTGCTTATAATAAAGTATAGCTTTGAAACACCTTTTTACTTGGAAAAGGAATATCGAGATAAATTGGTAAAAAATGAAAAAAGCGAATTATACGGAAAGATAGTTCGCCCTTATCATATATACACACGAGTTGTTGGTAAAAACACGGCAGTACACTAACCAACCTCTCAAATGCTTGATTTTACTTGCTTTACAGGGATGTTTCAAAGATTTGTACTACTAATTTACTACTTTTTAAAAACTGTGTTAATTGCCTCAACGCGATATGAAATTTACAACCAAATATAGATACTAAAAGCATTGTTTTTGTACGAGAAATGGTGCTTTATTTTTTGCCATAGGAGTGTCCTATGGTTTTTTTGTACTCAAAAAACGAAAGGAGAAACAAATATTATGAAAAAGATTATGAAGCGATTGCTTACAGCTATTCTTGCCTTTGCAACCGTGGTTACAACGCTACCTGCCACGCAGCAGGTTCATGCTGCGGATTCTGTTTATACCACAACAGAAGGGAAAGCAGGGACGATTGTTAAGGTTGACAATGGTGGTATAGAGATAAAAAGTTTTGAAGAAAGCATAACGATTGCTGACGGACAGACCGCATACTGTATTGAAATAAACACAGATTTCAAGTCTGGATATAAGAACCGTATCAATGCGGAGGATAGAATGAGCGACGAACAGATTACAGACGTTGCCTTATCTTTAGAATATGTCAAAGAGTATGCAAAAAAGCACACAAGTCTTTCCAACACACAGGTATATCTACTGGAGCAGTGTGTTGTCTAGCGCAGATTAAGTGTTCATTTAGGCTGGGGCTATAACAATGTACGAGCTGCTTATGATGAAGTATCAGAAAAAATCTAGTCGGAAGTTTATGCTAACGCAAAAGAATTTGTAAATAAAAACAAAGACAGATATGAATGTGGTGGTTATATCTATACTGGTGAGGGCAGGACTTAGGACAGTTCTGGGCAAACTGGATGTTGGCAACGCAACTATCCAGAAAACATCAGCAAACACTTCCATCACAAAAGATAACAACTGTTATTCTCTGGCAGGTGCGACCTACGGAATCTATTCTAATAAAGATTGCATCGACCTTGTTACTTCCCTTACCACTGATAAGAACGGGAACACTGACATCGTGGAAATCCAAGCAGGTACTTTTTATGTAAAAGAAACCGAAGCTCCGAAAGGGTTCAATCTGTCTACCGCTCGGAACAATCACTGTGGAAGAACAGACAGCTCCAACGGGTTACTTATTAGAGGGGGCTTACATGCAGACGAAACACAGTTCTGAACAGATCACTGGTCTGTATGTAGCACAGATTACCGAGGATGGGGAACTTGCAGTGTTAAGCGGCAGCAATCAGTATTCCGTATCAGACAAGGTTATTCGTGGCGGTGTAAAAATCCAGAAACGTGACCTTGAAACAAAAGGTACCAAAGCACAGGGCGGTGCTACTTTAAAAGATACCGCATTTACTATTACTACCCTTAACGATAATCCAGTCTTGGTGAATGGAAAATTATACAACAAGAATGAAGTGGTAATGACAATCTATAAAGGTGTTGATGGTATCGCTACCACTGACGCAGATACCTTACCTTATGGTAAATATCGCATTAAAGAAAGCAAAGCTCCACAGGGTTACTTGACAACAAGTGCAACTTCCCGTGAATTTGAAATCACAGCGAATGGGAAAATCGTGGATTTGACTGACGAAGAAAACTCTGTCTACAACCAGATTAAGCGAGGTGACATTGAGGGTATCAAAATCGGTGCTGGCACTCACGAACGATTAGCAAATGTGCCATTTAAAATTACCAGCAAAACGACAGGTGAAAGCCACATTATTGTCATTGACAACAACGGTCTGTTCTAAACTTCTGCTGACTGGGTATCTCATAAGCAGAATACAAACGCTGGAACTTCCAGTGAGGACGGTATCTGGCTTGGAACATCAGAACCAGACGACAGCAAAGGGGCATTACTCTATGACACTTACGAGATTGAAGAATTACGCTGCGATTCTAACAAGGGATTGAAATTGATTCCAGCTTTTGAAGTCATTGTATCGAAAAATAATACGGTCATTGATTTAGGTACGTTGGTAGATGAATACGAGGAAGAAATCACTATCCATACTACTGCTACGGATAAATCCACTGGTAAAAAATCAATCGTGGCTGGAAAAGAGGTAACAATCGTTGATACGGTCACTCTAGATGGTCTTGTAAAAGGTACGAAGTACACACTGAAAGGTTGGGAAATGGTGAAGTCTGAAAATGTGGAACTTTTCATTGATGGTGAACGTGTGGAAAATGAACTTACTTTCACTGCTACAGATTCCGAAATGGAGGTTCAGATTTCGTTCACATTCAACACCAATGAGCTTGTTAGAAAAGACCTTGTAACCTTTGAGGAATTGTACGACGTAACAAATCCAGACGAGCCTATCAAGGTTGCTGAACACAAAGACATTGAGGACGACGGACAGACCGTAACCATTACAGAACGTGTGATTACTATGCACACGACCGCTATGGATAAGGCAACAGGTAAAAAGACAATCGAAGCTACTGACAAAGTGACTATCGTTGATACAGTTGCTTAAGATGGTCTGGAAGTGGGTACAAAGTATCTGCTGAAAGGCTGGAAAATGGTGAAGTCTGAAAATGCAGAACTTCTTGTAAATGGTAAGCGCGTAGAAAATGAGATTACTTTCACTGCAACCGATTCTAAAATGGAAGTTGAGATGGCATTTACATTCAATGCCAGCGAGCTTGCAGGAAAATCACTTGTTACCTTTGAGGAATTATACGACGTGACAAATCCAGATGAACCTATCAAAGTGGCTGAACATAAGGACATCAAAGACGAGGGACAGACGGTGACCGTCAAAGAAGCACCAGAAACTCCTACGACACCAGATGAACCTAGTACACCAACAAAGACCAGTGATTCACCAAAGGCAGGTGACAACACACCATTTGTCGCATTGTTCGCTATGATGGGGATTTCTGCTGCTGGTCTTATCTTTGCAACTTATAAGAAATTCCGTAAATTCCAAACGGACTAATCTATGAAATATCAGCATAAAAAATCAGTTGTCCGTCCATCGCTCGATTAAAAAGTCAGACTGTGGCTGACAGCTTAACTAAATTCTGCTTGACAGCTAACTATCTTTTTGAATGGGGATTGTCAAGGGTGCGGAGCTTAACACAACGTCCTTGATAATTCACAGGCAGACAGATACTATCCAGCCAGTAGAATGGCACTTTATTAAATAATAAAATAAGAAAGAAAAGAGGTAAAACATTTATGGAATTAAAACACGTTATCCCAAACATGGAAAAAACGTTCGGAAATTTGGAATTTGCAGGTGAAAATAAAGTGAAGCAGCGTCGGATCAACGGACGCATGGCGGTAGTTTCCCGTAGCTTCAACCTTTATTCGGATGTGCAGCGAGCTGATGATATTGTTGTGGCACTTCCTGCTTCTGCTGGTGAAAAAAATTTTGAGGTTGAGGAAAGAATCAAACTTATCAATCCGAAGATTACCGCCGAGGGTTACAAAATCGGCAACCGTGGATTCACAAACTATATCCTGTCTGCTGACGACATGGTGAAAGCATAAGGAGGTACAAAGAATATGAGATTAGCAAATGGTATTATCTTTGATAAAGAAAAGACTTTTGGCGTATTGAAGTTCTCAGCACTGCGTCGTGAGGTTCATGTGCAGAACGAGGACGGGACGGTTTCGGAAGAAATCAAGGAACGCACCTACGATTTGAAGTCCAGAGGACAGGGACGCATGATACAGGTAAGTATTCCTGCTTCTGTTCCGCTGAAAGAATTTGATTACAACGCAGAGGTGGAAATCATCAATCCCGTGGCTGACACGGTGGCGACTGCTACATTCAACGGTGCGGATGTGGACTGGTATATCAAAGCAGATGATATTGTTCTGAAGAATAAAAATAACCAGAATGTAAACACTTCACAAAATACGACACAGCAGAAAAAATAATTAACTGGTTTGAAAGTATATTGTAGGTGCTTGTAAATCGAGATATAATGTTATTGATACTTAAAGCATAAGGGGTGTAGATAATGTCACAAACCATGCAAACAGTTTTATTAAGTTTAGCAACGAGCCTATTTGTCAGTATGGTGACTTTTATTCTTGGCCTAAAATCTGGGAAAAATCAAGCAGACCGTGCAAAACTACAAGAACTCTATAAAAATATTCATAGACATTTTTCTGAATTAAAGGAAGCATTGGCAGATGATTGTCCCAAATTATGGGAGCATTATAAAAAGAATGATGAATATCTGCCACTGATAAAAGAACTTGAAAGCACAGGAGATATTTTATTTATCAAGAAAAAAATAGCGAAAAGTTCATTAGATTTGGAAAAAAGAATTTTGATATATTCATGGAATTTAAAACGTCATATTCCCGATTTGCATAATGAATTAGTGTCTAATCTTGATGTATACCGAGACGGATATTCCTTTAAAACTTACAATAGGTCTGAAGATGAAAAAGCACATTTTGAATCTGTAAATCCAACAAATTGTAGAACTTTTTCCTCTAGAGGTTACTTTATCCTCTATAACAAAGAAGCCACCAAAGCACTTTTGCAAAAGATTGATACCTCGTCATGTGCTGTGGAATTTTCGCTAGGAAATCCTATGAAATATACATTCAAAATTTATCCTGACAGTTTGAATGTAAGTGTGGAAGAATATATTGAATATATTTATGAAAGATTTAACAATAATATTGAGGAGTTTAATCGCTTGTGTGGAGAAAAGGACAGATTAATTGAAGAAATTGACAAACTTCTTAAAAAAGTTGAAAAAAGGGTTCGAGAACCTATTGGATTTTGGGAAACAATTATTGGAGCATTTGGCGATATGTTTCGGTAGAAGCACAAGTTAATATTGCTTCTGTGATAATATTCTGATAAAATTAGGATAGAATAAACGATATGAAAGGAGCGATTAAACATGATACAAATTCGACCTGTTTCAGACCTTAGAAATAAATTTCCAGAAATTGAAGCTATCGTAAACGGAGGGAAACCTGTATATCTGACAAAGAATGGTTACGGTGCTATGGTTGTTTTAAGTTTGGAAGAATATGCAAGTTTGACAGACAGTATAGAAATGAAACTTGATGAAGCTGACCGACAGGCAGCTATGACAGAGGAACGTCTTTCTCACGAAACAGTATTCAGTAATGTAAGGAGAGCTATACATGGAAAATAAATCCTATAAGCTGCGGTACTTACCGCTTTTTGAACAGGATTTGATTAGCACAGCGAGTTACATTACGAATGTTTTAAAGAACGAGGACGCAGCAATCCGTCTGGTTGATGATGTGGAAGCTGCTATACTGGAAAGGCTGAACAATCCTGTTGCCTTTGAACCATACCCATCCGCAAAAAAACGTGACTACCCTTACTATCGGATTTATGTGCGCAATTACGTTGTTTATTATGTAGTGATTGATGATGTGATGGAAGTACGACGCTTGATGTATGGTGCAAGAGATACGGACAGACATTTATAATTAAATAACAGACATAAAGCAGTTAGTTGATGCTTCCACTTGAAGACATCATTAAAATCTATTTTCTTTCCATCTCTAAGTGAAGAGCCTTTGGGCTCTTTTTTACATTTTGTGTAAAATCAGTTATAATTAAGAACTGTAAAAGAGGTTTTATTTATGAATAGTTTGTATAAATCAAATATATACCAAAAATACAGAGGACTATTAATATCATTGATTGATGTGTGTATTGTCTTTTTCGCATATATCGTTGCCTTTTTAATTCAGAATAATTTTCTTATTTCAGGACGAGTTATTACTCTGACAAAAATCTTGGGATTAGGTTTATTCTTCTTATTGGCACTTCACTTTGTGGTTTTGCGATTGTTTAAGACACAAATGTCACTATGGACATATACAGGTCCGAATGAAATTATTCGAACATTCTTTAGCTGTTTAGTTTGCTTCTTGATAATGTCTTACTTTGTATTAAAGGTAGGCTTATTCAATATCGAGCTGATCGCATTAGCCGAATTATTATGTTTCGTGTTCTTGTTAGGTGCTAGAATGCTCTATCGTTTGGCTAGACGCTACATCATGGATCTTGAAAGAGTTGAGAACTGTTTGATTATAGGAGCTGGAAATGGTGGATATTTATTGATGAATGAAATCTATCATAATATGGCCTATCCTTATAACGTAATTGGTTTCTTGGATGATTTTAAAAAGAAAGGGACAATGCTAAGTGGTAAACCCGTTCTTGGAACGATTTCTGAAGTAAAAAAAGTATGTGAAGAATATAATATTCGATGTATCTTTATTACTATTTCTTCTGTTAGTAGTGAAAGAAAACAAGAAATATTAGATTTGTGTACATCCACTTCAGTACCAACAAAAATCATGCGTATATTAGTTGGTAATGATGCAAGTAATCATATCTCATTTGAGGATATCGACATCAAAGACTTATTAAATCGTCCTAGTATTGATTTAAAGATAGATGAGATTGGTTCGTATTTAACTAATAAAGTTGTTTGTGTTACAGGTGCAGGTGGATCGATTGGCTCTGAATTGTGTCGTCAAATTGTGCATTTCAATCCATCTAAATTGATTATGGTGGATATCAATGAAAATGCGCTTTATATGTTAAAACAAGAATTCTTAGTGATGAAAAGAAAACATCAAATGAATGATTCAATTCAATTGGAATCTTTGATTATTTCCATTCGTGAAAGAGAAGAAATCTATAAATTGATGAAAAGCTATAAGCCAGACGTAGTTTACCATGCAGCTGCACATAAGCATGTACCACTTATGGAAGACCGTCCTACTGAGGCTATTCGCAATAACATTTTTGGAACAAAGAACGTGATTGATGCTTGCTGCGATTGTGGTATTTCACGCTTTATCATGATATCTACAGATAAGGCAGTGAATCCAACTAATGTCATGGGGGCTACGAAGCGTATGACAGAAATGTATATGCAATCAAGAAATACCAATGGTAAGATTCACATGGCTGCCGTACGTTTTGGAAATGTTTTAGGATCCAATGGATCTGTTATTCCTATCTTCAAAGAACAAATTAAAAATGGCGGTCCTGTTACGGTAACACATAGAGATATTAAGCGTTACTTTATGACAATTCCAGAAGCGGCTCAATTAGTCCTTCAAGCTGGGTTCTATGCGAATGAAAGAGAAATCTTCGTATTGGATATGGGTAAACCTGTAAAAATCTGGAATTTGGCGGACAAAATGATTCGTTTGGCTGGACTTGTTCCGGGGCGTGATATTGAAATTCAAGAAATTGGTTTACGACCAGGCGAAAAGATGTTTGAAGAATTGACGTTGGAAATGGAAAAATGTCATAAGACGGACAATAACTTGATTTTTGTTCATGAAAAGATGAATATTGATTCAAATGAAGTGGATGCTAAATTAGATGAATTAAAGAGATTAATGGCTCAAACAGATGATAAGACTTATATTAAAGAAGTCTTAATGAATATGATCCAAGAATAGAGAATCGGTGGATTCTCTTTTTTAGTGTTATAATTAAAGAAAAGTCGAGGTATCATCATGAAAAAAAGGGTATGTCCACGTTGTGGAAATGAAATTCAAAAAGGAGAAAGCTTTTGTAGGAATTGTGGTAATGTTATGCCAAAAGAAAAAGATCATACGTACATCTATGTGGGCGTGGCAATGTTTGTTGTGATTTTTATTGTGGTTATTGGACTAGGAATACTAGGAAGTGAATCCAATGAAACAAAGAATATCATAGTGGATGATTTATCAGAAATCGTACAGGATGAAGATCGAGCAGAAGATTATTTGGATACAACCATTCATACAAGTGGCTATTTATTCCGCAAAGAAGATGAGTTAGACATAGATATGGATTATGCGATTAGTTCAAGTGCTAAAAGCTTTAAAAAGAATAACTATGTATTGATTGATTCGGATGAATTAAAGAATGTGGGTAGTTTAAGTAAGATATCTATGGATGGAAGTCTAGAAAAGAAATCTGGAAAGATTGTATTTAATGTAGATTGTGTTGCTGTGGATAAGAAGCTTTCAAAAAAAGAGGGTAAGAAGGAATTAGAAAAGAAACTAGGACTTAATGAAGAAAAGAAGGTCGTAGTTAAAGAAGAGCCAAGTGATACAGTGAAGGAAGGTTCTACTGTAAGTGTAGATGATATATTAAGTGATCCAGAGAAATATGCTGGAAAGCGTTTAAAGATACATGGCATGCTTCCACAGTCTGTAATAGAATCATCGGATGGCAGATTGATTGTGACAGTGGATAATATGACTTTAGATAAACATATTGAAATACGTGGAGCTAGTCCTGACTTTGGTGGTTGTGAAGCTATGGTAATAGGAAATGTATTTCTAGAAAATGGTACACCAGTTATCAATGCCTATTCATTTGAAGCACTTGGAAACACACTGAGTGCAGATACAAGTGATGCTTATTATCCAATCACAGATGGATATACGGGATATACAGATACATATGAAGCCAATTATGATATGGTTATTCGAAATGATTATTCTACGAGTGCTGCAAAGGTAGATATATTAAAAAAGGGGCAACTTGTTAAGATTCGAGATATAAAGAGTACGGGTCAAGATATTTGGGGCTTGATTGAACATGGTAAATGGGTTTGTATTGAGGATTGGAGTAAAGGAATGACCTATTTAACGAAAGTAAACTAGAGTTTTTGATTTAATTCAAAGACTCTTTTTTTGTGAAAATTTAATAATTGTTAACACTTTTTAATTGCGCTGGGAGTATTATACAAAATATAAAGAGGGGTAAGTTAAATGAAGAATGTAAAAGACAAAATCATTATTACTGCAGCGGTAGGTTTTACAGCCGCTTCTACAGTTACATCTATGAATTTAACACCCGTATTTGCAAAGAATTCTACAAATACTAGTGTTGTTAAAGAGGATGTAGATGCTAAGAAAACAAAGAAAGAGAAATTAGAAGATTCGGTTAAGACGGCTAAAAGTAACTTGGACGATGTAAAGAAGGTTACGGAAGAGAAGAAGGCAGATTCGGATGCGGCTAAGAAAGAATTGGATGCAGCCATTGTAGCACAGGATAAACAGAGTGGTGTTGTACAAGAACAATATGAGAGTGTTTATGGTGCAAAGGATCAGGATTATCAAAACTTATTGAAGTTAAAGAGTAATCTAGAAACAGAGATTTCAAATAAACAAGCTGAATTGGATACTTATACAAAGAATGAAGAGGATGCTGCTAAGAATTTAGAACAGGCTAAAAAAGACTTGGCGGATAAACAGGCTAAGCTTGATGAAGTAAAAGATAAGCTTTCTAAGTTGGATAAGAATACGATTGATACGGATTTAGAAACGGCTAAAAAAGAACAGGAAAGTGCTAAGACTGCTTATGATACAGCTAAAGCAGCTAGTGATGCAGCAACTTCAAAATTAAAGGATGCCAATAGTGATTTGGAATCAAAGAAAGCTTTGTATGATGCTGCAAATAGTGCATACAATGCTGCAAACTTAGAAGTAACTAAAAAACAAAATGCGGTGAATGAAGCACAAAAGAACGTAGATTCATTTACAGGTAGTGATGCCCTAACAAATGCGCAGAATGAATTGAATCAGGCAAATGCTGAATTAATAGATGCACAAAATGCAGCAGCAAATGCACAAACAGCACTTGATCATGCGACTAAGGAATTGAGTGATGCACAATCGGCTCAAACAACAGCTCAATCAAATTATAATCAGAGTGTTAACGATTTTGAATCGGCTAGTGTTGCATTAGAAATAGCTACAAAGAAACAATCGGATGCTCAAAAGGCTTATGATGAAGCAGATACAAATGCTAAGAAGAATCAGAGTGTGATTGATGACTTAAATACACAAAAGGTACAGTGTGAAGCTGATGTGAGTGCAGCTCAAACGGCATTAACAAATGCTCAAAAGGCCTATGATTCAAATAAGAGTGAAAAGGAAGTAGCTCAGGCTGAGTTAGATAAATTTGTTAGCGCAAATCAGACTACGATTGATCAAATCAATAAGGGAACACAAGGATTCTTTGAATATGTAAATAAAGATTTAGGTCAATTAACCGCAAAAGTCTTTGATAAGAATGATTCTTATTACGGAAAGATTGCTCAATATGTTCAATTAGGACAAGAAGGCGATGCGACAAGCTTAGACAACATGGAAGCTGTTATTCCATATCTTTATAAAATGAATACGATTCGTGAAAAACATGGATTGAATACTTTAAAGATAAGTATGTTCCAGATGGCGCTTGCACAGGCTAACTCAGACTGGGCACAGACACATATAGGACATTCTGGAATTGTGAAAAATGGAAACTATGGACATTTCAGTGAAAACTTAGCGTGGGGTAAAGTAGATCCATATACTGGTTGGTATGATGCTGAAAAAGCATATTCTGATTTTATTGATAATTATAAAGTAAATCATCCACAAGCTAGTGATGAAGAAATTGCTAAGGCTGCACAACAGGCTGGTGTATATACATATAGTTCTGGTGGTAGTATTGGACATTATAAGAACATAATTTATCCAGGCATAAATTATTTTGGTATGGGACATTCAAGTCAGGGAGCATATCAAGGAAACTATTCTCAAGATTTTTCAACAAATCCAGCTCCATCAAAAGATGTAACGATGACAGTGGATCAGTTTGAGGCAAAGGTAAATGAATATAAGACTCAGATTAATGCAGTGAATAAGGAATATAAAGCGAAACAAGATGCTGTGAAGAATGCATCAGACAATAAGGATCATTCATCTGTAGAAAAGGCACAGAAGGCTTTGAATAATGCAAATGCGAAATTGAATGATATTAAAACTCAATTGGATACTGCAACTTCAAAACAAAAAGAATTGGATTCGAAAGTGACATCAGCTAAGGCTAGTCTTGACTTGGCAAATACAGATGTTGTATCTAAACAAGCAGCTAAGGGTACTGCCCAGGCTTTAAAGAATCAAAATTTAGCTGATCTAAATATAGCTAAATCAAATGTTGAAACAAAAGAAAAAGGTTTAAAAACAGCTACATCAAATAAAAACACAGCTGATCAGTCTGTTGAATCTAAAAAAGCTAAAGTTAAATCTTTAAAAGATAAAATTACGAATTGGAACTCTAGTAAGGAAGATGCAAAAAAACAATTAAAAGATGCCAATGATGCACTTACTTTATCTCAAAAGAAATTAGAGGATGCTTCAAATGTATTAAAACCTGCTAGTGATGCATATGATGCTTCTGTTGTGGCAAAGGATAATGCCAAGGCTGCTTCTGATTCTGCAAATACTGCATTGGAATCTGCAGCTTCATTACTTGCACAACAGGATTTGGCTTTAAAGAATGCGAATGATGCATTAACTGCTTATAACGATGCCTTAAATGCAGTTGAAGATGCGAATGCTGATGTAAAAGCCCAAGCTAAATTGGTTGAAAGATATACTTTGGATCAAGAAAAGGCGAAGGCTCATATGCAAAAGACTTCGGATGAAATTACAGAATTATTAGAAAACAAGAAGACATTGAATACAAATATGGATTATCAAAAGAAAGTCTTAGCTGTTATCAATGAAGTAAAGGAAAAGGGTACTAAGGCAGATGTATCATCTATTACAGATGAAGAATTGTTGACATACCTTAATGCATTAGCTCAATCCGTTGATTCATTTGACAAGCTTCATGCGCAATATGCCAACGCAAACATCAAGTATGTAAGATTACTTGCGGTATATGAAGAGGCTAAACAGGATGAGGCACAGGCACAAAAGGTTTATGATGATACAATGAAGGCTTTGGATGCGTATATCCAAGAAACTTCTAAGCATGCTGCAAAAACAGAAAATGCTTCATCACCTACAAAGAATAATGCGACGACTTCATCTTCAACGAATACAGGAGTCAAAACGCAAGCTGGCTTAAATATAGCTATGATGGGTGTTGCAGCTCTAGGCATAGTGGAAGCTAAGCGTAGAAGTAAAAAACAATAGTTTATACTAGCTCGGGAATCTCTCGAGCTTTATTTTGTTGTTGAGTTATATTTCCATTCATTTTATAATAAATGTATTACTACGGAGAGGAAGTATTATTTATGTTTTGTAAAAATTGTGGGCACAAATTAAGTGATGATGCAAAGTTTTGTTCGAATTGTGGAACAAAGGTTGAAGTTGAAACGGAAGCTGAGGTTGAAGAAGAAATTGTTGAACCATTAGAAATTGTGGATGAGACACAGACTGAAGAGGTATCGAAATCTTCAGAAACATCTAAGGATGAAGAAAAATCTGAATCATCCCAACCACCTGTATCCGAATGGTATTATGTAGAAAATAATGATTCTAAAGGATCTTTTACATTAGATGAAATGAAAGCGAAGATTGAATCGGATGAAATTAAAGCGTGTACTTTAGTTTGGAAAGCAAGTATGACAGACTGGAAAAAGCTTGAGGATACAGAATTAGCTGAATTCTTACATGTAGATACAGAAAAAGACTGGTACTATGTAGAAAATAATGATTCAAAGGGACCATTCTCATTAGAAGAAATGAAGAGCATGATTTCACGTGGTGTATTAAATAACGATAGCTTTGTATGGAAGACTGGAATGCAAGACTGGGTTCGCCTAAAGAATACGGAGCTTGCTACTAAGAGTCCTGTGGCACCTGTATTTACAAATACAAATACGAATACAGCTACATCAACATATGCATATACAAGTGTTAAAGAAAAGAATATTGGCCTATGCATCTTATTATCTTTTGTGACATGCGGATTCTATTGTCTATATTGGCTATACTGCCTGGCAAAAGATTTAAATGAACTATGTGAAAGCCAGGGACAGGAAAAAGGATCAGATGGAGGTCTTGTTCTTATTTTAAGTATTGTGACATGTGGCATTTACCAACTTTACTACATGTACAAAGCGGGTAAATTAATTTCAAGCCTAACACGCAGCAATGGAACACACCCAAGTGATGATAGTGTCATCTTATTGATTCTATCTATCTTTGGACTTCCATTGATCTCTTATTGCATCATTCAAAGTAATATCAATGACTTCGCAAAAAATTAAGAAATTAGGAATAGTTGTACTACTATTCCTTCTTTTATTCTTCTATAAATGTCCCTTTCAAACCATAACGGGCATACCATGCCCAGGATGCAATATGACAACAAGCCTCTATTATCTTCTTCATACGGATATGGAACAATCCTTGTACTACCATGCACTTTTAATACCTACCATGCTTATTTTTTTGGTTTGTGTTTATTTTCGAAAGAATGAGAAGATTATTAAAATCCTATTGATAATATGGTGCATTCTTATGATTGCGTATTATATTTATCGAATGATTATGTATTTTCCAAATAGTCCCATGGTATATGATAAAAACAGTTTGATTTATTTTATATATAGACGTGTATAATGTCAATTAAAGGTATATGGTGGAATCAAAAGGAGGACAAGAATATGTCAAACATGTATTTCACAATTACCGGATTCAATCATTATTATGGAGATTCATTTTTAGAAAGAGAAATGGTCGTATATTTAAAAAAAGAAAAGGATAATGAATATGATAAAGAAGCAATCAGTGTAAATTATCCTGGTTTAGGAAAGATTGGCTATGTAGCCAATAGTCCATATACTGTCATTGGAGAAAGCTATAGTGCAGGAAGATTATATGACAAGATTGAGGATGAGGCACAGGGAAAGGTATGGCTAAAGCTAGATAAGGGAATTGTTTGTGAACTCATAGAATAGGAAAAAAGGAAACATGAAAAAAGGGTTAATCTTATTATTATGCTTATCACTATTTGGCTGTAGTAAATCAATAGTTTCTACAGATGGGTCTGTACATAAAACGCTTTGCGAAAAAGTGAATGAACAATACAATTCATTGCCAGATTCACTAAAGAAGGAATGTAAATCCATTGTCTTATGTGATTTAGATTCATTTGAAATCAATGACGAAGAGATTGTGGATGGCAATTATAAAGACAATACGGTGATGTTGTTAGTGGATGAGCGAACGAAGTCCATCAAGGATTATAAGGCTGTATTAGTGCATGAAATTGGGCATATCTTAGATGATACATATCATTATTCTTCATCTAAGAAATTTAAAAAGCTCTATGAAGATAATGGTGTTGAATATTATGATTTGGGCATTCATAATGCGAAGGAATTCTTTTGTGAGGCATTAAGCTTATATATCACAAGTCCTAAGGAGTTAAAGGACTGGAATGTGGATGTGTATAAATATCTGAAAACTGATATTTGTTTTTGATCTCATCCTTGTAGATGGGGTTTAAAGAAAAAAGATTGTAGATTATTGTTCCACAATCTTATCTAAGCTATGAATAAATTCTACAACCATCTTACGCTTGATATCATCGATTTTTACTAGCTTGTTTAAGGCTTCGATTTCGTCTTCATTTTCTAGACAAACGATTTCCCGTCTTAATCGATCGATTTCATCTTCTAAACGATTTTGTTCTTTAATGTACTGTTCATGAACTTGCTTGATTTGATTGTATAATTGATTCTCCATGTTTACACCGCTTTCTTTAATCATCATATAGTAAACGGGAGTAGAAAACAACTTATTTTTCAAAATGATTTGAGTTTTCACTATTTCTTTGATAAACTAAACTCAAAGCGATGACAAGAAGGAGTAATTTATACTGATTCTTTAGAGAGCAGGCGTTTGGTGAAAGCTTGTGTGTTGGGTAAATGAAGGTAGTCTTTGAGTTGAATTTATGAACTGAAGTAGTAAATTTCGTGACACAGCGTTAATGTGAATGAGAATAAAATTAGGTGGTACCACGTCAAGCACGTCCTATGGGGATGTGCTTTTTTATATTTACGGAAAGGATGATTGTGGATGACGTTGGAAGCAAAATATAATCATTTAGCAGTAGAAAATGATAAATACCAAAATTGGATTGAAAAAGGGTATTTCACAGCGGGCGATATGACAAAACGCCCATATTGTATTGTGATCCCTCCACCAAACGTAACTGGAAAGCTACACTTGGGACATGCATGGGATACAACTTTACAAGATATTTTATGTCGTTATAAAAGATTAAAAGGATACGATGTATGCTGGGTTGCAGGTATGGACCATGCGGGTATCGCAACACAGGCAAAGGTGGATGCTCGTTTAAAATCAGAAGGCATTTCACGCTATGACATTGGTCGTGAAAAATTTTTAGAAAGAGCATGGGAGTGGAAAGAAGAATATGCTTCTACCATTCGTAGCCAATGGGCTAAATTAGGATTATCTTTAGACTATAGTCGTGAACGCTTTACATTAGATGAAGGATTAAGCGATGCGGTTCGTAAAGTCTTTGTAGACCTATATAATGATGGATTGATCTATCAAGGTGAAAGAATCATTAACTGGGATCCAGAAGCTAAAACTGCATTGAGTAATATCGAAGTAGAACATAAAGAAATCATGGGTCACATGTACTACTTTAAATATAAAGTCGTAGAAACAGGAAAAGAATTAGTCATTGCGACTACACGTCCAGAAACAATGTTTGCCGACCAAGCTATCTTTGTTCACCCAGACGATGAAAGATATAAAGATATCGTTGGAATGCATGCGATCAACCCTGCAAATGGAGACAAGCTTCCAATTATGGCCGATGACTATATTGATATGAGCTTCGGTACAGCCGTTATGAAATGTACGCCAGCACATGATCCTAACGACTTCGCATTAGCTAAAAAATACAACTTGCCAATGCCTATCTGTATGAATCCAGATGGAACTATGAATGACATGTGCGGTAAATACGCAGGTATGGATCGTTTTGAATGTCGTGAAGCATTAGTAAATGACTTTAAAGAAGCAGGTGTAGTCGATCACATTGAAGAACACTTACACCAAGTAGGACACTCTGAAAGAACAGGTGTTATTGTAGAACCATACTTAAGTAAACAATGGTTTGTTAAGATGAAACCATTGGCTGAAGAAGTATTAAGAAATCAAGAAATTGAAGACCAAAGAATCAACTTCGTACCACCACGTTTCAATAAAACATTTGAACAATGGCTAGAAAACATTGAAGACTGGTGTATTTCACGTCAGTTATGGTGGGGACACCGAATTCCAGCATGGACAAACAAAGAAACTGGTGAAATCTATGTAGGAATGGAAGATCCAAAAGACATTGAAAACTGGACACAAGACGAAGACGTATTGGATACATGGTTCTCAAGTGCATTGTGGCCATTCTCAACACTTGGCTGGCCAGAAACTACAGCTGATTTAGAACGTTATTTCCCTAATGATGTATTAGTAACAGGATATGACATCATTTTCTTCTGGGTAGCACGTATGGCATTCCAAACACGCTACTGCATGAAGAATCGTCCATTCAAGGATGTATTGATCCATGGACTTGTTCGTGATACACAAGGACGTAAAATGTCTAAATCATTAGGAAACGGAATTGATCCAATGGATGTCATCCAAGAAAAGGGTGCTGACGCATTACGTTTCTTCTTAACGACAAACTCAACTCCAGGACAAGACTTACGTTTTGACGAAACAAAGATGGATGCTAGCTGGAACTTCATCAACAAGATTTGGAACGCAGCTCGTTATGTTCAAATGCAAATTGGGGATACAAAACCAGAACTAGACATGACAAAAGCCAATAGCGTAGACAAATGGATTTTAGCACGCTTTAACGAAGTCTTAGACCACGTTTCAACAAATATGGACAAATACGAATTGGCAATTGTAGGAAACGAACTATATAGCTTTGTATGGGATGATTTCTGCAGCTGGTATATTGAACTATCAAAAGCCACTCTATATTCAGAAGACGAAAGCTTAGTAGCCAACACAAAAGCCGTTCTTTATACAGTTATGATGGGAATTCTAAAAGTATTATCTCCATTCATGCCATTTGTGACAGAAGAAATCTATTTGAATTTGCCACACGATAAAGAAAGCTTAAACGTAGAAACATGGCCAGAAAAAGTTGAGTTTGAATATACAGATGCTGAAAAAGACGAAATGGCATTAGTCATCAATGCTATTCAAACCGTTCGTGAAATCAAGGTTGAATATGCAATGAAACCAAGTGAAGATTTAACAATCTCACTACACAACGACAATGGATATGTAGCACTAAATTCAGAATCAACAGCCATCCTTGCACGTATGGCACACGCTACAGTAAAAGAAGACTTAAATACAGAAGACGTATTGTCACGTACAATCGAAAAAGCTGTATTAACAGTCGCAATGGACGCATTAATTGACTTAGAAGAAGAAAAAGGAAAACTTGAAAAAGAAATCGCACGCCTAGAAAACGAAATCAAACGTTGTTCAGGTATGTTGAAAAATCCTGGATTCGTCAATAAAGCTCCAGAAGCTAAGGTCAATGCTGAAAAAGAAAAACTAGCATCATACACAGAAAAGCTAGAAATGACAAAAACACAATTAGATAACATCCTTAAGAAATTAGGATAGTACAAATCAAACGCCCAGAGGCAAGCTCTAGGCGTTTTTTGTATACCAAACAAAAATGTGTTCAACAAATATGTCAAACACATGATTTCAATTATTATTCAACTAGATTATGTAATTTATCTTCATCAAAAATTGGACCAGTATTTAATGTGCCATCAAATAGCGCAGCATATACCTTTTTGTCCGCTCTAAGCTGGTATTTCTCTAGTGGATTAATTATAGATGCTCCTTGATTATTTTTACAAACAAAACAAATTTCGTCATTACGAAGTATTTCTGACGCTAATAGTCTAGATTCATGAGATGTAATGATTAATTGTGTGTTTCTTTGTTTAGCCATTGATAGGAATAGTTCTATGATTTTAACAGTCATAGATGGATGTAAACATCTATCTATTTCATCAATTATAAAGATTCGATCATTAGATATCTTAAATAATATTTCTATTAAATCTAAAAGTCTTGCTGTACCATCAGATTCTTCGCTTAAATCAAAAAATATATTACTGCTTTCATGGCTGAATTCGATTGTTGTAATCTTTATATTATTGTTTTCATCTATTTCAAACGTATAAAATTCTTTATAAGCACGTGCCATGATTTTTGGGTGTTTCTTCGATAATGACTTGGAATGAGCGTTTGCTTTTTCTAAATCTGAAACTATTCTATTATAGATTTCATCCGAAAACTTAGTTTTAATTTTATCAACTGGAACTTCTACGATTTTTAATTTACTTATACCAGTGCCAAGTGCATGTAATAATTCTGCGATTTCGTCAAGATTTGTATCAGTGAAATATGGATATCCAGTTAATATGCTTTCTGGAAAACTAATATTAAGTTTATTAGAAAACCATTCATAAATATTTTGCAAGATAGTTAATTCTTGGATATCTAAAAACATTTTTCTTTTGTTTTTGTTGATAATAGATAAAAATAAAGTTTCTTGATCGCTAACACTATCTTCACCATAATTAAGTAGTTTAGCTACTGCTTCTGAAGTTTTAAAATATGTTCCAACATTAAATTCTTCTAGTACTGTATCACGAGTAAATAATTCCTTTTTAGAACCAATACTTGTTTGTTCATATAAATATTCATTAATTATGCTTCCAGTAGATAGAATAATAGAAAAACCATATACAAATATCTTTGAATCTGAAAGAAATTGAATTTCGAATTCAGAAGGTAAATTTTTGTTTTCTGGTTTTAAACGAAAATATTTATTAGAAAACCCTAGTGGCAAACCTTCAACAATCATTTGTTGAATAAATTGTAAAGCTGATACAAGATTTGATTTGCCTGAAGCATTTGCTCCAAGGATTACTTCACATTTAGTGAGCTTGATTTTTTTACTTTTATAAATACGATCGATATTTTTTCTTGCTTTTCCTGCAATCATAGATAAAGTTTCTGTTTCATCAAACGATAAAAAATTAGAAACTGAAAATTGTATTAACATAAAAACATCTCCCAATTTTTCTCTGTTGATAGAATACTTAAAAATAACGAAAATGTCAATTAAATAAAACATTACTGTATTAAAAATTGTACTAAAACGTTCGAAAAAACGAAATATTCGATAAATACTTGAATTAATTCTTTTATGATGCTATTTTATATATACGATATAGCACTTGTGTTGACGGAGTGCTATCAAATTAGAAAGCGAGGTAGATTTATAATGAATACTTTTGAACGTCAAAAAGACATTTTGTCTATTATTGAGAAACTTGATATTTCTCCAACATTATTTAAGAACGCAACTGAAAAATACGAGGCTCTAGCCAAGTATTTAAATAATAATGGTTTAGAGGCAGATATGTATCCGCAAGGTTCTTTTGCTATAGGAACTGTAGTTCGTCCTAATGTAAAAAATCCTGATGCTAACTATGATTTGGATTTTATTTGTCAGGTACGTGGTACTAGAGATGATTACAGCCCAAGTAAACTAAGAGAGTTGATTGAAGAGAAATTGTCTTCAAGTGATTTATATGGTGGTAAGCTTGAGATTTATCCTGAATGTTTCACTATTGAGTATGCGGCAATAAATGGTGTTGGATTTTCAATAGATATTGTTCCTGCGGTGGAAGAGAATGCTGAAAATAAAAAGCGTTTAAGAGAGAAATGTAACTATCCTGAATTGATTGAGGATTCAATTTCTATACCTAAACAAAATAGTGAGAAAAATTATTGTTGGTTAACTAATAATCCAAAAGGATTTCGAACATGGTTTGACTCTATAAATGCTCCATTTATAGAAGCTTCTAAAAATGATTTTAGAAATCGATTTTTTCAAAACAACAGAGCTATATTTGCTTCAGTCGAAGAAATCCCAAATGATTTATATCGATCGGCTCTTCAACGTGTAATTCAAATATTGAAATATCATATGAATGTTTATTATTTTAATCTCCCTAACGGAGATGATGTCAAACCTATATCAGCTATCATTAATGTTTTAGCAGCAAGAATTGCCTCAGGTTACGATCCTTATGTTACGGTTTTTGATTTATTAGAATATGTACTTGGAGAGTTAGCAATTTGCGCACAACAGCAAGATCTCGAGTATAAAAATTTCATTCAAAATTATGGAGAAAGGAAGTATTTGTCTAGAGCTGATGGGAAATGGAATATCCCAAATCCAGCTAATCCTGAAGATAACTTAGCAGATAGATGGAACAAAGATGCAAAGATACCATATTACTTTTTTCGTTGGCTCAAAGCAGTAAGAAATGATTTAATTGATTCTTTGAATGCTGTGGACGAGCAAGTGTTTAGAACGGCACTTGAAAACGGGTTTGGAGAAAAGACTGTATCTTCAGTTTTGGGTAAAAAGTATTGTAGTGATAATAAAAAGCCAAAGCCAATTGCTGTAGAGAGAGCAGCTAAACCTTATGGTAGCCTATGATTTTTTCTAAAGAAAGTGCATTGCAACAGGTTAATAGCCTGTTGCAAATTTATGATAAACTTCACATTGAAAAAGAATCGAATGAGGAAATAATACTCTCAGGTGAAATACAAGTTAATCGAACTTCGTTAAGCTATCACGTATATAATGCTTATGAAATCGAAATTCATATACCTTTAGAATCTGATGAATTACCCTATATTTTTGATGTTGGGAATGCTATAGATCCAAATTATAGTCATCGTTATCTTGATGGAAAATTATGCTTAGAAACAGATTCTGCTATTAAAATGCGATTTGTGGATGGTTTTGATTTAGTGAGCTGGATGCAAGAATTTGTTGAACTATATTTTTTCTCATATGAATACTATCAAAGGTATGGTTGTTTTCCTTTTGGTGAACGAGCTCATGGCAATAAAGGTATTTTGCAATCGTTTGAAAATGTATTTAAGGAAGACAATCTTGCAAAGGTTGAGGATATATTGAGGTTTATTAATAGTGGTCACTATCGAGGTCATTTACCTTGTCCATGTGGATCTGGCAAAAAAATGAGGGTATGTCATGGAAATTCTATAAAACCGTTTTTCGAAAATGATAGTTTAAAAAAAATAGTTCAAGATTTATTTAAGAAAGGATGAATTTTATGAAAGCTGAAGATATAAAAAAAAGACAAAATGAAGAGAAATTTTTAAAAATACAATATGTATCACGTTTTTATTTCAATTTGGCTGAAAAATATGATAATTGGCTATGTGTTATATTGTTATTAACTTCTTTTTGTATTTTTATGCCTGAGAGTTGGAATCCATGCTTTGTGAAAATACTTCCTTTGTTATTAGATGCTGTTTCTATTATCTTAGATCAATTGAAATCTACCTATGTAAAGGAGGGGGCACTGTTGAGAAACTATTATGATGCATGGATGTTAGATATAAATACAGACTCATTTTCGGAATCAGATGAGTTGAAAGTGTTGGATAAAACCGAAAATGTTTTTTCTAAACATGAAGATGAAGGCCTTGCTCAAATACGTAATACAGGCTATGATACTCCACGAGGCGTTAGGGACTGGTATGACATACCAAAATCATTAGATGGTACAATAGCTCAATTTGAATGTCAGAAACTAAATGAAAATTGGGATATAAAACTTAATAAAAGTCGATTGTTTAAATTGTATGTAATTATCTTCTTAATCATTATAATCTTCTTCATATTATATATTTTAAAATATAAAATCATAGATATATCCATATGTTTTCTTGGACTTATAATTAATATGATAGGAAGATTGTATGATATTTTCCAATATAATAAAATATCAGGTAAAATATCTAATACTATTGAAGCTTATGAAGGACATCCTTCAAAAGAAAATGTTAAATATCTCCAAACATTAATCAATGAAAGAAGAGAGATAAAGGTACTTGGGGTAAATTCTTATGATAAAAGAGTTGCTGCAAAATTATCAAAACACTTTCATAATATCTTAATAAACAAGTATGATTGTTAATTTTAATGTAGAAACAAGAAATGTGTTTAACGATTCAGTGGATACAGCAGAATTGTTAACTCTTTATATGTCATTTCTTTCATAAGTTACTTGTAAATATAGATGATGACTGAAGTTTCTCGGGTTGAACTGTTATCAGAAATCTAGTATGATTGAGAAGGTAATTGAGGTATTAAACTTGAATTTGATTCGTGTTATGCTCGTGCTTATAGTGAGTGTGGATGTTACTCTTACATTTTCTAAAGCAAATAAGTTACAACGATATTCTCTAGGTTTAATAACATTGGCATTTTTGATTCAAACGGTACAAAGTGCTCTTCAACATACTTTGGAAGAAACTGCATTAACAGGCATGATGGCAATTGTCTATTATTGTGTTTATATTAAAGCGTCTAAAACAACTTTGAGATCAGATTATGATGATATTGACATTTATAAAATTAACTTCTTTAAAGTGTTGATTATTTATTTTTGTAGAGTAAAATAACGAGCAGGAATGGTTGTTTACGAGGCGACTAGTGAAAACCTTCTTTCTATCAATTAGAACGGAGTTTTTATGCTGAATATAGACATATATTTTAAAATGGGGTTTATTATGATTTTATGGTTGATCGTATATTAAACTTGTCGAAGAATTTCAAAATGACATATTTAATGAAAGTGTATTCGATTCATTTTGATGAAGGTAAGACAGAGTGGGGTGTAGAGTATCCAGATTTAAAAGGTTGAGTTAGTGGAGGAGACACATTAAAGAAGTAATAAAAAATACTGAGAAGTCTAAACAAGCATATCTGAAATTCTTAGAAAATGAAGTAACTGATGAAACTGTTGCATTAATAGACAAAACAAGTATGTGTAAATATTAACACTATAAAAAAGTTGAAATTTGTATTTTTGCATGTTTAAAGTGTGAAAATAGTTATTGATTTATTTATACTTTGATCACGATGCTTAAAATATATATAACATTATTAATATAATTGACATAGATCTTGTCAATTTATTAATTATTATATAGGTGTATTTGCAAACGCCAGTAGAATTATCTACATACATAATCTAATGCTAATGTGATTGGATTGATATTATAATGCTATTAAAATTATCAAACAATAAAAGCGGTGCATATATTCAATCAAATATTCAATCAAAGAAATTCTGAAAGTGTGATTTCGTTGACTTTCTAATATCATAATTATAAAATAAAATTGACACACAAATGATATTACGAATAGTTTTCCTTGTGTTGTTTCGTATAAAAAATCACATGTTTTTGTATTTTGGGGTATTCGTTAGTTTACGAATACAGAATTAATAAAGGAGGAAACCAAGAATGAGAGATGTTTACGATTTTGCTAAATATTTTATTAAAAATGGTGCGGATTCTTTGCCAAACACATATGACGGAAATATGAAACTTCAAAAGCTACTTGTATTTGCGGATATGATCAATGTTGCAGAGTATGGTGAATTATTATTTGATGATGAGTTGTTAGCTTTTAAAAATGGTTGTGTTATTGAAAAAGTAAGGCTTCGCTATAAAGCAGATTATAGGGGTTTAAAACGAGACAGTGATAACTTTGAACCAGATTTTTCAGATACAGAATATACTGTTTTAAATATGGTTATGTCAATTTTTGGAGGTGCATCTGCAAGAGAACTTTCTGAAATTAATCATACATTTAATTTTTGGAAGGAGGCTTATAAACGAGGGACCGATTCAGAAACTAATTATCATGATAAAAGTAAATCAGTCGTAAATATGATGTCACATGATGAAGATATTGATCGTATGAAAGAAATTGTTCATGCATATCAAGAATCATCGAATGATGTTATGGCTAGAGAGATTATTAATGGAATTAGTTTTTATTATGATGGATTTAAATTAACAGATGATATGATTGAACAATTGGAATCGTTCACATTAGATGCAGATGATGATTCATACACTGTATATTTAGATAATGGAAGTCTGGTGATTTATTGATGAGCTTTATAGCAGGACAAGGGATTCTTGGAAAAACCGCATTTAAAGACGGATGTATGCCAGAATACGCTAGAACATATTTGATTGTTGAAGCTACTTCTGAATATATCGAAGTACTAAATATTTCTTCTATACGTGGAAAAGAAAGGAAACTTGCTTTTCCGACAAATGAAAGGTTGAGAATCTATAATCCACCATTTCTAAAACCTTCATTTGTTAAGTTGGATTCTCTAACAAGGGTACAAAGATCCGAATGGATAAATTTTAGATTGTTGAATAATGGAAAAACAATTGATTTAACTGAATTAAATAGAATAAAATCTAAAATCAAAACTTAATTGATGTTTATTTGATTGAAGTAAGGGAGCGGAGATACTTTAAAATTCCTTGCTCCTTTTATATTTAGAAATATATTGACAGAAGCATTGGTGAATTCAGCTACTAATGCTTTTTTTTAGTTATACAAATTCTGCAAAGTTAAGGTTATTGACTTAATAGTTAAGTAGGTATATAGTTAAGAAACTTAAGTAAATTGGAGGGCATTATGCAAGTTCAAGATGAAGTATTAGATTTAATGTTTGATCTAACGTATACCATCACAAACTATGTTCGTAATAACCGTCATTGCAAGGATGGACCGCGACTTAAGGATGTGATGTTGTTTAAAACAATTTATAAAGCAGAAAATCATCAGATCACAATGAGTGAATTGGCGAGTATATTAGGTGTATCTCCAGCTGCTGTATCACAGATGATTGCTGGATTTGAAAAGAAGGGCCTTCTTCAAAGGGTGCATTCGAATACGGATCGTAGAACGGTATATATTCAAATTGTTCCGGAAGCGATTGATATGTTTCAAAAGCGCATGGATACACATGTAGAGAATGTATATCATTACTTGGATTATCTAGGAGAGTCTGACTGTGCGCATCTAAGAGATATATTAATCAAGACAAATAAGTATATGGAGGAAAATAAATGACGAAAATATTGAAATATTTAAAGCCATATTGGTTTTCTATTTTACTTGCGTTTGGTTTGTTGTTTGGCCAAGCTACTTGTGAGCTAACAATGCCAGATTATATGCAAAACATTGTCAATACAGGGATTCAGAATTCGGGTATTGAAAGTGGTGTCTATCAACAAATTAGTGAAAAGACTTTGAATTCTTTTTTGATCTTCGCTACGGATTCAGAAAAGGATTTGATTACTTCAAGCTATAAGCTAGTTGAAAGTACATCGGCAAGTAAGGATTTAAAATCAGAAATTCCTGCATTGAAAAAGGAAAATGTATATCTATTAAAAGATATCAGTGAATCAAAGAAGGAGTCTTTACAAGATTGCTTAACTCTACTTCAAATGACAGTGATGGAAGTGAGTCAAACAGCTTCTAAACAGAATGTACAAATTCCACAACTTCTTATGATGAATGGTGTAGATACATATAGAAAAGCTGCAAAATCCGAGATTTCTAAATTAGGAACTTCTACAGTATCAAGTATGAGCTCACAATTCTTAAAGAAAGAATATACAGATTTAGGCATGGATATGGAAAAAATCCAACAGGACTATATTATTTCTTCTGGAATCAAGATGTTAGGCTATGCCCTAGCTAGTGCAGTCTGTGCTATTTTAGTTGGCTTTTTGGCATCTCGCATTGCGGCAGGCTTCTCTAAAAATTTGCGTCAATCTGTATTTGAAAAGGTTACGCATTTCTCAAATGAAAATCTAAATACATTTAGTACTTCTAGCTTGATTACACGTACTACAAATGATATTCAACAGCTTCAAATGACCATCGTAATGTTTTTACGTATTGTCATGTATGCACCAATTATTGGTGTAGGAGCCATTTTACACGTCATTGAATCAGGAGCCAATATGACTTGGATTCTAGCTTTATGTGTGGTTGTGATTTTAAGCGTTGTCTTATTGATCTTTATGATTGTCATGCCTAAATTTAAGGTTATGCAGAAAATGATTGATAAAATGAACAGCGTTGTTCGTGAACTATTGGATGGTATGTTGGTTATTCGTGCCTTCAACAATGAAAAGCTTGAGGAAGATAAGTTTGAAAAAGCCAATAAGGACATTACCTCTATTTCTTTATTCACAACACGAGCTATGGCGATTATGATGCCGATCATGATGTTTTTAATGAACGCCACAACATTGATGATTTTATGGTTTGGCTCAAAACAAGTCGATGCCGGCATTATTCAAGTGGGAAGTATCATGGCCTTTATGCAGTATGCGATGCAAGTAATTATGGCCTTCTTAATGATTACTATGGTCACAATTATGCTTCCTCGTGCTAATGTCAGTGCACAACGTATACAAGAAGTATTAAACAGTGAAATTACTGTTACAGATAAAGAAAATACTTGTGATTTTTCATCTTCTATGCGAGGGGTTGTATCCTTCAATAATGTATCCTTTAGATATCCAGGAGCCGATGAGGATGTGTTAAGTGATATTAGCTTTAGTACAAAACCAGGACAAACCACAGCCTTTATTGGAAGTACTGGCTCTGGTAAATCAACATTGATTAACTTAGTACCAAGATTCTATGATGTGACGAGTGGGTCTATCTGTGTGGATGGTGTCGATATTCGTGATGTCAAACAAGCCGATTTAAGAAGTCGTATTGGTTATGTTCCACAAAAAGGTATGTTACTATCGGGAGACATTGAGTCCAACCTATTGTATTCCAAGAAAGATGCAAGTGAGAATGATATTCAGAGTGCTCTAGATATTTCTCAAAGTAGTGAGTTTGTAAACAAGAAACCTGAGGGTATCCATAGTGAAATCAACCAAGGCGGTACCAATGTATCCGGTGGACAAAGACAAAGACTTTCGATTGCCCGTGCTATTGTTCGTAAGCCAGAAATCTATATTTTTGATGATAGCTTTAGTGCACTAGACTTTAAAACAGACGCAAAGCTTAGAGAGGCTCTAGCTGCTTCTTGTAAAGAAACAAAGAGTACTGTATTACTTGTGGCTCAACGTATTTCAAGTATTCTGCATGCGGATCAAATCATTGTGTTGGATGAGGGAAAAATGGTAGGTAAAGGAACACATGAAGAGTTGATGGAATCTTGTAAGGTATATCAACAGATTGCGTCTAGCCAGTTGACAAAGGAGGAACTTGCCAATGTCTAATTCGAAACAAAACAATCGTCCAAGAGGGCCAATGGGTGGCCATAGAATGCGTGGCGGTGGTGAAAAGGCAAAAGACTTCAAGGGAACAATGAAGAAGCTTTTAAACTACATCAAACCTTTTAAATTCTCATTTTTGATTGGTATTATTTGTGCCATTGTATCCGTATGTATTATGGTTATTGGACCTAAAATTCAAGGTAATATTATTACGGAAATCGCACAAGGATTTATGAATAAAGTACAGGGTAAGGGTGGTATTGATTTTGATGCGATCAAAAAAACATGCGCCTTACTACTAGCTGTTTATGCGATGAGTACAGCCTTCTCTTATCTACAAGGCTGGTTAATGAGTGGTGTATCCAATAAAATGGGATATCAGCTTCGTAAGGAAATGAATCAAAAAATCGATCGTTTACCTTTGTCTTACTTTGATAAAAATAGTCATGGAGATATTCTATCTCGATTTACCAATGATGTGGATACTTTAGTACAATCTTTAAACCAATCCTTATCGACTATGGTTTCTAGCTTTGTACAAATCATTGGATTTTTAGTGATGATGCTAAGTATTTCATGGAAGATGACACTGATGGCTTTAGTTGTTATTCCTTTAAGTCTAGTTTTAGTGATGGTTGTTGTTAAAAAATCACAACGATATTTCAAGGCCCAACAAAAATCATTGGGACAAGTCAATGGACATATTGAAGAGATGTATGCCACGCATACGATTGTAAAGGCGTTTAACGGGGAAGAAGATTCACTTAAAACTTTTAAAGCATACAATGATCAATTGTATACAAGTGCTTGGAAAAGTCAGTTCTTATCTGGTTTAATGATGCCATTAACCAATTTGATTGGGAATATTGGCTATGTCGGTGTATGTATTCTTGGAGGATATTTAACGATTCGTGGTGAGATTGCCGTTGGAGACATACAATCTTTTATCACTTATACCCGTAATTTTACACAGCCTATTTCGCAAATATCACAATCGATGAATATGCTTCAAAGTACAGCAGCGGCTGCAGAGCGTGTCTTTGAATTCTTGGCTGCCCAAGAAGAATCGAAAGATGCCTCGAATCCAGTTGTATTAAACGATGTCAAAGGACAGGTTACTTTTGAAAATGTTTGTTTTGGATATGATCCAAATAAAATTGTTATTAATGATTTTTCAATGTATATCAAGCCAGGCCAGACAACCGCTATTGTAGGTCCTACTGGTGCTGGTAAGACAACTATTGTAAAATTATTGATGCGTTTCTATGAGTTGAATTCAGGATCCATTTATATTGATGGCCACAACATTACAGAATATACAAGAAGCAGCTTACGCAGTATGGTTGGTATGGTATTACAGGATGCATGGCTATTTGAGGGTAGTATTCTAGAAAATCTTCGTTTTGGTAAACCAGACGCTAGCGATGAACAAGTCATTGCGGCTGCTAAAACAGCACACGTCGATCATTTTATTCGTACTTTAGATCATGGCTATGATACTGAATTAAATGAGTCTTCAAGCAATATTAGTCAGGGACAAAGACAATTATTGACGATTGCCCGTGCCTTCTTGGCCGATCCTAAGATCTTGATTTTGGATGAAGCTACAAGCAGTGTAGATACACGTACGGAGGTCTTGATTCAAAAGGGTATGGATGAATTGATGAAGGGTCGTACAAGCTTTGTGATTGCGCATCGATTGTCTACGATTCGTGATGCAGATAATATTATCGTAATGGATCATGGTGATATTGTAGAAGTGGGCAGTCACGATGAATTGATGAAGCGTAATGGCTTCTATACGAAGTTATACAATGCGCAATTTGAAGAGGCTTAAATATGCGAAAGATTCAAGTAGATCTAGATGAAATTCAAGATGAAGAATATCCTTTAATGTATGATGTATTTGGGTTAGATGTGCAAAATAAATCGTACGAAGATTTTGAAAGAAGAATGTTGAAGATACAACTGGACACGATTGTTGAGATAAAGAATCGTGAGCGAAATCTTTATTCTTGTCCAAAATGGATCTTTATTTTAGAGGACATTCAACAAAAAAGTGATTGTATCTATTGTATTTGGGGTGCCTAACATGCCATTTTGTACTAAATCGCTTTCTTTTTGATTGAGATTCATATATAATAAAAACGTGTTAAGGAGTGTGAAATTATGAAAGACATTACCGAAACAATGACATTTACTACGGAGGAGATTCGTCGTGAAAATATCAAGATGATTCTACGCGAAGTAAGTGATGCTTTGGAAGAACGTGGTTATAATTCAGAAAATCAGATTGCTGGTTATTTGATCAGTAACGACCCGGCGTATATTTCTTCTCACAAGAATGCTCGTAACTTGATTCAAAAGATCGAACGTTATGAAATCATTGAAGAACTTGTACGTGCTTATTTAGAGAAATAATGGATCGTATCATTGGTTTAGATCTGGGTTCAAAAACATGTGGTGTATCGATTTGTGATGCGCTTCATATTACGTGTCGTGCTTTGACGACCGTACGCTTTGAATCGGATGATTATGATGCTTGTTTAGAAGAAGTTTTAAAGCTATTAAATGAAAATAAAGTCAAAGAAGTAGTTTTAGGCTTGCCAAAGCACATGAATGGAGATATCGGTGTTCGTGGTGAAATATCTTGTGAATTTGCCAAGAAATTAGAATCTTCAGGGATCAAAGTTCATCTATGGGATGAACGACTTACAACGGTTGCGGCCGAAAGAATTTTACTTCAAGGGGATGTTTCTAGAAAGAAACGTAAAAAAGTAATTGATCAGATGGCTGCCGTTCAAATTTTACAGAGTTTTTTGGACAGACAAAACGGGGGATTTTAATGTCCTCCTTTATTTTTGAAAGGAAGTAATGTATGTTAGATTCAAATAGTTTATATGTATATGATGAAGATGGAAACGAAAAAAAGATGACCATTCTTTTCACTTTTGACAGTGATGAAACGGGTTGTCAATATGTTGTTTTCCAAGACCCAGAAAATGATGAGGGTGAAGTATTCGCATCTCGTTATGATGACAAGGGTCAATTGATTCCTATTGAAACAGAAGCAGAATGGGAAATGGTTGAAGAAGTAATCAACACTTTTGTTGAGGACGAGGAAAATGCCGACTAGGCGAAAGGTCAATTCTGTAAGAGTTGTTCTAATCGTTGTTGTAAGCATTTTAATTATCGCCGTGCTTGGTAGTATTTTTATGATCAAGACAGGACTATCAAGTACGGGCAACGGGGATAAGGAAATAGTATTTACAATTGAAAGCGGAGATACGCTTGATGAGGTTGTACAAAATTTAAAAAAAGACAATTTAATTTCAAATCCAAGTGTCACAAAGTTTTACGCAAAGTTAAGTCACAATACAAATTTTGTGGCCGGTACATTTGAATTGAATAATGGTATGGATACAAAAGAGATTCTAAGCTATATTCAAGACAGCACGAAATTAAAGAAGGATACCACAGTATTGAAAATACCGGAAGGTAAATGGGCTAAGGAAATTGCTGCTGAAATATCAGAGGTTTATAACGGAAAGTATTCAGCCGAAGAAATTTTGAATCAATGGAATGATGTTTCATACATTCAAAAATTGGCGAAGGATTATTCTTTCTTAAATGTAGATGATTTAAATAATTCCAACTATAAAGTTAAATTAGAAGGATATTTATTTCCAGACACATATTATTTAGAAGAGAATGCTACGATTGATGATATTACACGTGTGATGTTAGATCGTTTTGAATTGATGTATAAACAAAATAAAGAGGCTTTTAAAAAGAGTAACATGTCTGTACATCAAATTGTAACGCTATCAAGTGTTGTTCAATTTGAAGCCGGTTCAAAGAAAGATATGGCTAAAGTCGCAGGTGTATTTTATAATCGTTTAGATCAGGATATGAAGCTACAATCCAGTGTAACTGTATGTTATGCGTTGTATGATAATTTTAATGATCCAAAGGATTGTGAAACCAATCCTGAATTGGATTCACCATACAATACGTATATGAATGAGGGCTTGCCTGTTGGACCAATCTTAAATCCGGGGGAAGAAGCATTTCAAGCCGTGCTAAATCCAGATCGAAAAGATGGATACCTATTCTTTGCGGCAGATATCTACAATAAGGTAGATGGAAAGGTGCATTATTCAAAAACATATGAAGAACACCAACAAATCTGCGAAAGATTAGGCTTAAATCTGTAACAATGTTTTGCATAATCCGAGGATTATGTTATAATTTTTTGTGCTAAATACAAGGAGTGATACCACATGGCAAATGAAAAATTTTACGTTACCCAAGAAGGTTATAATGATTTAGTTAATGAACATGAAAACCTAGTTCATAAAGTTCGTCAGGAAGTTATCGTTGAGTTACAGGAAGCTCGTGCACAAGGTGACTTGTCTGAAAACGCCGATTATGATGCTGCTAGAGAACACCAGGCACAGGTTGAAGGTCGTATTCGTGAATTAGAGGCAATGATCAAAAATGCCGAAATCATTTCAGAATCAGACGGTGCGGAAAAGAAAAATAAAAAGAATGTCGTTAAATTAGGTTCTGTTGTTAAGATTTTAGATAAATCAGACAACCAAGAAGTAACATTCTCAATCGTTGGTACAATTGAAGCCGATCCATTCAATGGTAAGCTTTCAAATACTACACCTCTTGCAGAAGTGATCATGGATCACAAGGTAGGAGATGTTTGTACAGTAAAACGTGTTGAAGAACCTTATGATGTAGAAATTTTAGAAATTAAGTAAAAAAACATCAAAAAATAACGTATAAGAGAAGGGTGATATATATGAAACGAACTCTTCTCTTTTTTTGTGCTTTAATTTTCTTTGTCTTTACATGCTTCAATCGGTATACACCTATTACCTTACAAGAAGCTAAACACACTTTAATGCAAGTTGAAATCAAGGGAGCTGTAAAAAATCCAGGTGTCTATACACTTAAATTCCAGGACACTATATCAAGTTTAATCAATGCAAGTGGTGGCCTATTAGAAAATGGTGATGATTCCAGTCTTTCTTATACACAGGTGTTGAAAGATAAGGATGTTATTGTGATTCCAGAAAAGAAAGAACAGCCAAAGATTTCTATCAATAGTGCTACACAAGAAGAGCTACAAACACTGTCTGGCATTGGTCCTTCCATTGCGTCTAGAATCATTGAATATCGAAAGAAAAATACATTTCAAACGTTAGAACAAATCAAGGAAGTCAAAGGCATAGGGGATGGTCTCTTTAATAAAATCAAGGATGATATTTGTCTATGATGTTGATACTATCATTAGGCTATTTGGCCTGTTTGATCTTACAGGATACCTTGTGTATTGTATGTTTTAGCTTTTGTTTTCTTATCTATTTATACGAACGATTCAAAGATAAAAGAGTATTGTTTCTCTTCTTAATTTTAATGTTTCTATCTATATTTAGAATTCAAATACCGAAAACACCAGACTGTGGAATCTATTACATTATCGAAATTAAGAAAGGGTATTGTATTGCGAGTAATCATAAAAGTAAAGTGTTAGTCCAAACCAATCAAGATTTAAATTTTCAGGATCAAATAGAAATAAAACATTTTGAACCCATACATACAGATGATAATTTCACCTTGTTTTCTTTTGCCAAATACAACCAAACTAAGAATATATTCTATAAGACGAAGGATATTGTAGTTGTAAACCATTCCCATTCATTAAAATCGAAGATGTATCAATTGATTAAATCTAGAAAGAATGCCGATGTTTGTCTATCCCTCTATTATGGAATCCACAATGAATCGATTGATCAAATCTATACAATGCTTGGCTATGGCTATATGAGTGCTTATTATATTGTGTTCTCTTTGTTGAAAAGAAAGTACGATGAAAAACACATTCGAATCCTTTTACTTATATTCAGTATTGGATTTGGTTCTCTTTTTGTCTATACACTTTCCTTGTCACGCTTTATCTTGTATCAATTGAGCTGTCTTTGTTTTAAAACAAAAGAAAATCAAATCGCCAGCACCATTCTTTTATTCTCAACCATCTATCCAACACAAGTTCTTTCTGTTTCCTTTGTAGTACCACTTTTACTACAACTCGTTTCATATTTTTGTGTCGAACACAAATGGCTCGTACAAAAGCTAGTGCTTGTATGTTGTTTAATGATCTACTTTAAAAAGATCAACCTTGTATCATTGTTTTGTTTCAATCTGTTTAGAAAGTTATATGGACTTTTATTTCTTTTTGGACTCTTTATTCCAAAACTCGTTGATTTTAAGCTTATGGATATCACGCTGCATTATGCACCTCAAGCATTCTTTATCTTTTCTTTTATAATAGTTTATATTCAATGTCTTAAACATTTTCAATATAAATATCTCTGTGTTTTATTAATTCCATTATTCGAAATATTTTGTTGCCCCTTCTTTCAAGTCTATACACTCAATATCGGTCAGGCAGACTGTAGTATTATTGTAGAACCCTTTAGAAAGAGTGTGGTAATGATTGATTGTGGTCAAAATTTGTATCGTGACAATGTAGAAAGTATCATTGTTCCGTTTCTTGAAAATAAAAATATCAAGACAATCGATACACTCATTTTAACGCATGATGATTATGATCATAGTGGGGGCTATGAAAGTCTTAAGGATAAAGTAAAAATTAATCAAGTTATTCGAAAATCAGATCAAAAGGTACATGTTAATTATCCGTTTTATTTGCTGCTGAAAGATAGAATAGCTAAAGATGAAAATGATAATAGTATCATTAGTTATTTTACTTATGATGACTTTACTTATCTCTTTATGGGGGATGCGAGCAAGGATATAGAAAAACAATTGCTAGATATGTATGATTTAAAGGCAGATATCATTAAGGTAGGGCATCATGGTTCGAATACAAGCTCAGATGAAGAATTTTTAAATCAACTTGATTGTCGATTAGCCATTATCAGTGCGGGTTATAAGAATAAGTATAATCATCCGAGTACTGAAACATTAAAGAATTTACAAAGCTTAAATATAAATACATTATGTACAAATACCAGTGGAAGTATTGCGATTTATACATTGCATCACTTTGGATTTGTTGTCACAAACGATGGAATGTTTGGTATAATAGCTATATGATTTATATTTTATACGGAAAAGACAAAAGCATGGTTTCACTGAAACTGGATGCGATTAAAAAAAGACATCACATAGAAGAAAATGTGAATGTATATGATGCACAAACCGATGATATTTCAAGTGTATTACAGGATTTGGATGCTTATTCTATCTTTGATGATGATAAGATGATCATTGTGAATAATTGTACTTTCTTGTCGAGCAAGAATACGACAAACTATGAAGTCGATCCCTTTCTGTTAAGAAAAGACACAGAGATGATTCTTGTGCTGGTTTGTCCAAGTGATAAATTGGATTCAAGAAAGAAAAAGGTCAAGGAGATCAGTAATTGTGCGACTTTATATTCTTGTTTAGCCTTGGATGAAAAGTCACAGAAGTTTTATGTGCAGGATAAATTAAAGGAGTATGGTGTAAAGGTTGATTTTAAAACATTAGATTGGATGACATCAAGAATGGGTTTGGATCCCATGTGTATTCAAAATGAGATAGAAAAGATTTCAATCTATTCTAAAAATCCTACGTTAGAGGATGTACAAAATTTATTAGTCGTAGAACCTATGAATGATATTTTTAAAATGGTGGAAGCTTTTTTTAGTCAAAATGGAATTTTATTATTAGCCTACTATCGTAACTTTAGAAAATTGAATATGCAGCCCGTAGCCATAGTGGCACTTCTAGCAAGCCAGATTCGCTTTCTGTTTCAAGTACACGTATTAATGGATGAAGGCAAGGCACAGGCAACCATTGCCCAAGAGCTAAAGGCCAATCCGTATCGTGTAAAGATCAATATGCAGAAGGCTATGCGCTTTTCAAGCGAAGCCTTACTTTACAATCTATCTTTATTAGCTGACTTTGATCAACAAATGAAAATGGGTAAGATTGATAAGGATGATGGCTTTGAATACTTCTGTCTAAACTTAATGTTGAACAAGGAATAGTCCTTAATCTTTTTTAATGTGCTTGTAAATATTAAATGTGTAAAATAATTGCATAAAAAATATTTAATGTTATACTTTAGTTGTGGATGTGTTTTGGAGGAAATGGTTATGTTGATAGAGGTACGTGCAAAAAATTGTTATGTATTTGATGAAGAAATTCAATTTTCAATGAAGGCAGATATGCGAAATAAGAAATTTGGCTCAAATGTGCATAAGGAAAATAATTTTAATGTTCTTAAAACAGCAGGTATATATGGTCCGAATAATGTAGGGAAAACGTGCTTAATAAAGTGCATTCGTGCTATGAAAGATATTTTGTTAAATAAAGAAGTTGATTTGATACCTAATATTTTTTCAGGCAATAGTGTCTGTGAGTTGGGTGTGACATTTTTATCATTAGGTCGTAAGTTTTCTTATGATATTAAATTTGATATAAGTAACAGAGAATACATATTTGAAGAATTTAATGAAATATTAAAGGATCAGTACAATAACGAAAGAAGAATATGCTGGTTAAAGAAAGATACTTTAAATGATGTGTATGAATGTCTAGATAAATCATTAGAATCTATGATTCCTGTTGTATCAAAGAATAATCTTTTTTGTTATTTAATAGAAACAAGTAAATTTCAACATATTCATACTTTAAAAAATCTTATTGTGGATTTTGCTTCAAAAATAGATGTCATCAATATGAATAATATTCCAATTTCAAACACAATAGAAGTGATGAAGAATACGAATCAAATTCAAGAAAAAGTGGTTGAATTCATAAAAAATTCGGATTTATATATGGATAATTTTGAATATGTAGATATGGATAAAATCGCAGTTGAATTAAATGATGCAGTAGATAAGCCTGATGAAATGGTGTTAAATCTTCCAGATAGTTTCATGGATCAAATAAGATTGGTTTCAACCTATAAAGGTGTTAAAGTACCAAGTATGTTGTTTGATTCTACAGGTACAAAGAAAATTGCTGCCATTGCAAGTTACGTTATTCAAGCGCTTGAACAAGGAAGAATTCTTGTTGTAGACGAATTAGATAGTAGTATTCATTTTAAACTTACTCGAGCGATCGTTGCTTTGTTCAATAATGAGTTGAATACAGATGCACAGATGATTTTTACTGTACATGATATCAATCTTATGGATTGTAAGAGATTGTTTAGAAAAGAACAAATATGGTTTATACATAAAGATAATGATGGTGTGTATGTATATTCTTTAGCAGATTTTACTGCACAACAGGGAGTGAGGGATACGACTGATATTATGGAAAAATACAGAAAAGGTGCATTAGGAGCTTTGCCGGACCCAGAATTAATCAATTCTTTATTAAGTATAAAAGGTAATGCGAATGGCAAATAAACTTCCAGTTTTCTCGAGTAAACACAAAGTATGTATTATTTGTGAAGGTAATGAGGAGTATGAATATATTCGCCGCTTGAATGAATTAAATGTATGGAATGATATATATGAGATTGCATTGATTAATGCGGGTGGTAACGGAAATATACCCGCTCGATATCAAGATAGATACCAAAATGGTTCAGACGAGATTATCCTGATATTTTGTGATACGGAAAAGAAACCGTATGAACAGTATGAAGATATTAAAAGGAAGATAAATGAATTCCATGGTATTGATGATGCAGCGAAAGAAGTTATCATATTTGGAAATCCATGTACAATGCAAATTATTTCAAAACATTGGACAGACGAACAATTAAAAACACCGGCTAAACCAGTAAATGCTAGCTTAATAAAAAAATATACGATGGTAGAAAATTACAAAGGTCGAGCTGATCAAATAGAGCAAGTCATGAAATATGTGACAAAAGAAAATTATCCTGAAATGAGCAATAGAGTAAAAGAACTACAAACAAATGATACTGAGTTAGGAAGCAGTAATTTCTGTTTATTGATTAAATACCTTGAAAATAAAGATGCTAAGTGGATTGAAGACATTAATGCTAAATTGGAGTCATAGGTATTAAAAGCCTTTATAAAGTTGTTAAACTAAAAATTAAGATAGTAATATGCAATACAAGTAATTAAAAAGATATAGGAGAATGAATAACATGTTAGATAAAATTAACACTAGAAAAAAATCCGATGACTTTGAAGAATATATTAGCGATGTATATGATAAATATTCTTCGATGACGATAGATGAAGACTACAAAGACTTGTTTGAAGCCTTTGTTGGATTGATAGAATATATACAGCAGATGGGTCAAAATAATAATGATATTTCTATTGCTGAAGCCATACAAATTATGAAAGAGTGTGGATTTACAGATAATGAACTAAAAAAATTAATTCGAGAAAGTATGAATAATGGAAATAAATAGTATAACATCTTTCATTGAATTAATAGGAGATTTTAAAAAAGATAATCCTCATACAAGTTTTTATTTTAGAGGCCAAAAGAATGGTACTAAAGAAGGTTGGAATTTAATTCCAGGATTTTATAGGATGAAAGGAAAGTATACTCAATGCGAATTTTTTAAAGATCGCGAAGAAGAGTATAATTGTATATATAAGTTCATAGAAAAAAATCATGAGTACATTAACGAACTTGATTACGATGATTTATTAGGGATATTGAATGTTTTACAACATTATGGATTTCCTACAAGATTATTAGATGTTACAAGTAATCCTTTAATAGCATTGTATTTTGCTTTAGAAGATATTTCTGAAACTGATAACCCTGTTGTATTTATGATAGGTACAAAAAAGTGTCATTCGAGTTATATTGTAAATAAAGACTTAGTAGAGTTTTATGACAAACCTAAAAATAAAAAAAGCGAGATTACAATGGTGAATGCGAATCGAAATTCTACAAGAATAAAACAACAAAATGGTGATTTTATATTATTCTATGATAATAATGATATATTCAAGTGTGAGGACTTTGAAGTCTACGAACTTAGAATCGATTTAAGTAAGATAGAAAATTTAAAAAATGAATTAGATGTTTTAAATATTAATAAATACACAGTTTATCCTTCATTAGAAAATGAGGTACGTAGATTTTTAAATGAATTGAATATTTCTCAGAGTGTAGGTGAAGTTGTAAATAAAATAGAAGAATCATTAAATAAAGGAGCATCAAATATTGATAACACTTTGAAAAATGTGGCAAACAGTCGAGTTGATAAAAACAAAAAAGGTGTTGAATCTCAAAAAAATGGTGATAAGAAGAGAATAAAAGATATTAAAATAATTCGCTAATCATTCCTAAGATGAGTAAGTGTATGCTTGCTCATCTATTTTTGTGTAAAAAAAAAGAAGTCATATGACTTCTTAATCCTTCATTACGCGATTTCGTTAATAGCTTTTGCTAAACGTGCTTTTTGACGGCTAGCGTAGTTTTTGTGGTGAATACCTTTTGCTACGGCTTTGTCCAATTTTGAACTGCAGTCGTTGTAAGCTGCTACAGCAGCTTCTTTATCTTTAGCATCAACAGCTGCTAATACGGCTTTAATACTTGATTTCAATGCTGATTTTTTAGATACGACTAATTTGTGAGCCTTGTTATTTGTTAAGACACGTTTCTTTTGAGATTTAATCTGTGGCATGAAGTGCACCTCCTGACATAAATTGCAAATGGATTATAGCAAATTTCTCGATTTATTGCAACACAACTTCGCAAAAATACGCTATAATACTCTAGTATTGGAGTGATATATATGGAAAATAGACGCATTATTTTTATGGGAACACCCAAAATTGCTAGTGTCGTATTAAAAACAATGTTAGAAAACGATATACATGTGGGCTTAGTAGTAACGCAGCCAGATAAAAAAAAGGGACGTAAACAACAGGTTGTTTATTCGGAAGTTAAAGAAGTAACTTTAGAATATGGTATCCCTGTATTTCAACCGATCAAAATTAAATCGGATTATCAAGCCATTCTTGATTTTGAACCCGATCTAATTGTCACTTGTGCCTATGGACAAATCGTACCGAAAGAAGTATTGGATCTACCAAAGTATGGTTGTGTCAATCTTCATGGATCTTTGCTTCCAAAATATAGAGGGGGAGCACCAATTCAAAGAGCTATTTGGAATGGAGATAAGGTCAGTGGTATGTCCTTAATGAAGATGGCACCAAAAATGGATGCGGGTCCTGTCTTAGCTCAAAAAGAAATTGAAATTTTGCCAAGTGATAATTCCACATCTTTATTTGATAAGATGGGTATTTGTGCGGGTGAATTATTACTTGAACATTTTGAAGAAATTTGTTCCGGAAAGGCTGTATATGTAGAGCAAGACGAAAGTAAAGTAATCTTCTCACCAGTTTTATCAAAGGAAGAAGAGCATATTGATTTGAATCAGGATGATGAACATATCCTCAATCAAATTCGTGCCTTCTCCGATGTTCCAGGTGCTTATGTATTATTAAAAGGAAAGAAATTTAAAATCTTAAAGGCAAGTTATTTGGATGAAAAGAATTTGTTTGCTAGTGTAGTCAAGATTGGCAAGAACAAACTAGGAATTGGACTTCATTCAGGTACACTTGTGATTGAAACTTGTCAAATGGAAGGAAAGCCAGTCATGGATTGTGCAAGCTTCTTTAATGGACAAGGCCGTAATTTAGTCGGAAATAGTGTAGAGTAGGGGGAAGTCTATGGATCAAAAGAATATTCGTAATTTTTGTATCATTGCACATATTGACCACGGAAAAAGTACGTTAGCCGATCGAATCCTAGAATTAACGGATACGGTTGAAAAACGTGAAATGAAAGATCAAATTCTAGATTCAATGGATCTAGAAAGAGAGCGTGGAATCACAATTAAATTAAATGCTGTACAGCTTGTATATCATGCCAAGGATGGTCAGGACTACTTGTTTCATTTGATTGATACACCGGGCCATGTCGACTTTACATATGAAGTGTCTCGCTCTTTAGCTGCATGTGATGGGGCTATTCTTGTGGTTGATGCAGCACAAGGCGTACAGGCACAGACTTTAGCAAACGTATATTTGGCTTTAGAAAATGATTTGGAAATTTTACCAGTATTAAATAAGGTGGATCTTCCAAGTGCACAGCCAGAGGTTGTAAAAAAAGAAATTGAAGATTTGATTGGATTAGATTGTAGTGAAGCCGTTGAAATCAGCGCAAAGTCTGGATTGAATGTTGATCAAGTCTTAGAAGAAATCGTTCATAAGCTTCCAAGTCCAAAAGGAAATAAAGAAGCGCCTACACAAGCCTTAGTCTTTGACTCTTTCTATGATTCATATCGTGGAATTATTGCGTTTGTTTCGGTAAAGAATGGAACTATCAAACCAAAGGATAAGATTCGTTTTATGGCTACGGGTGCCGAATATGAAGTCACAGAAGTCGGTGTTCGTACACCAAAAGAAGTAGTAGAAGACCAGTTGAACTGTGGTGATGTAGGATGGGTGAGTGCAGCCATTAAAAATATTGAAGATGTTCGTGTCGGTGATACGATAACAATCGCATCCAATCCAGCTGATGAACCACTATCTGGATATCGTGAAATGCACCCAATGGTTTATTGCGGTTTATATCCCGTGGATAATGCGCGTTATGATGATTTAAAGGAAGCTTTATCAAAATTAAAATTAAATGATGCAGCCCTACATTTTGAACCCGAAACTTCCCAAGCCTTAGGCTTTGGCTTTCGATGCGGATTCTTAGGCTTATTACATATGGACGTTGTAGAAGAGCGTTTAGAACGTGAATACAATTTAAGCTTGATTGCGACAAGCCCATCCGTAATTTATCATGTCTATAAAACTGATGGTACGATGGAAGAAATCGACAACCCATCGGCTTTACCAGAGCCACAAAAGGTAGATCATATTGAAGAGCCATATGTTAAGTGTGACATCATGGTACCAAAGGAATATGTGGGACCTATGATGGATCTTTGTCAGAAAAAACGTGGAGAATATGTAGATCTTCAAGTCTTAGACGATGTTCGTATGATGATGGTGTACCAAATGCCATTAAGTGAAATTATTTATGACTTCTTTGATAAGATGAAATCCTGCACAAAAGGATATGCGAGTTTTGATTATGAATTTAGTGGTTATCGCACTAGCTCATTAGTGAAGATGGATATCTTGTTAAATGGACAGATTGTCGATGCCCTATCTACGATCGTCTTTAGAGACTTTGCGTATAACCGTGGAAATGCGATGGCTGTTAAATTAAAAGATTTGATTCCTAAGCAGCAATTTGAAATTCCTGTTCAGGCTGCCATTGGAGGAAAAATCATTGCGCGTACAAACATTAAGGCACTGCGTAAAAACGTTTTGGCAAAATGTTACGGTGGTGATATCTCACGTAAGAAGAAATTGTTGGAGAAACAAAAAGAAGGTAAGAAACGTATGAAGATGGTAGGTTCGGTAGAAATCCCTCAGGAAGCGTTTATGGCCGTTCTTAGCATGGATGATGATTAATGGTACCCTCATGTTATGTGCATATTCCATTCTGTGATTCGATATGCAGTTACTGCGACTTTGTTCGCATTCAAAAAAATGAAATGTTCTTTTCAAATTGGAAAGAGCAGTTGATTCAAGAAATTCAAGAGTATAAGATCTATGATCTTCATACTCTTTATTTTGGTGGAGGCACACCTAGTTTATTAAGTGTGGATGACTTTAGTGAAATACGAAATTATTTTCCCGCTTCAATCGATGAATTTACTGTAGAATGCAATCCGGAATCATTGAGTGATGAAAAGCTAGGGTTATATGAAAGCTTAGGTGTCAATCGTATTAGTTTAGGTGTACAAAGTTTTAAGGATGAACTTCTTCAAGTGTGCAATCGAAGACATACGGTTAGTCAGGCTGTTTCGGTGATTGAAAAAATTAAGAAGAGTTCGATTTCAACGTTTTCTATTGATTTGATTTTTGGCTTGCCTAACCAAACGATGGAAGATGTGAAGCATGATATTTCAATGTTTTTATGCTTAGATATACCGCATTTATCTATTTATTCTTTGCAGATTGAAGAAAATTCTGTCTTTGGCAAGACAGGCATTGAACCAATCGATTCGGATTTAGAGGCCGATATGTTTGAATATATCATAAAGACCTTAGAAGAAGCAGGCTATATACATTATGAAATCTCAAGCTTTTGTAAGCCAGGCCATCATTCAAGACATAATCTAGCCTATTGGCAAGATCAAGACTTTTATGGCATTGGATGCGGAGCTAGTGGAAGAATCAATGGGATTCGTTATGATAATACGACAAGCTTAAAAGAGTATTGTTTGAAAGGGCCTTGTCCTACATATATTTCTGAAACATTGGAAGAAAGAAGTATGGATGCGATCATGATGGCACTTCGTACCCGTTTTGGATTGAACATTTTAGCGTGGAATGAAAGGTATCAAAGTGATTTTAGATTGAAGTATGCATCTGTTTTGTCAAAATATGCAGCTTACTTTGAATATAGTGAAAATCACATCTATTTGAATGATGCTGGACTTGAAATATTAAATACGATTCTAGTTGATTTTATGATAATTGAGTGATATTATTTAATAGCTTTTGTACTGAGAGTCTGGAAACTTCCAACCTTTCGCTCGGTAGAAAAGGACTAATATACATGGAGGAAGAAAAAATGTTATTAAAAGCTGAAAAAAAAGCAATTATGCAAGAGTATGCAGTACACGAAGGTGACACAGGTTCTCCTGAAGTTCAAATCGCTGTATTGACAGAAGAAATTAACCGTTTAACTGAACACTTCAAGGAACACAAACACGATTACCACTCACAACGTGGATTGATGAAAAAAGTTGGTCGTCGTAAAAAATTATTAGCTTACTTGAAGGGTAAAGATTTAGACCGTTACAAAGCATTGATCGCTAAATTAGGTTTAAGAAAGTAATCGAAAAGATTACTTTTTTTTTAGCTATTTATTTGTTATTATACCTGACTTTAGAGGTTGAATAGTAAAAAATGGTGCAACACTCGATATTTGATTATCGAGTATGCATCATTTTTATTTGTTTATCTGTTAGATAATAATTTGTTATTGGTTGATTTAATTTTTTGGATAGATCTGTTACGAATTCTTTGCTGGTTAATAGATTTATGAATCTTGTTGAGTTGATTCTTACAACTCGGAATTTTCTCATGAAATCGTATATTGTACTTGCTGAGTATTTATTTTCCAGAATCTTGAATTGAAGGATTCGTGATAATAACACGGCTGTGTAACAGATGAAGAAATGACCTTTGATTCGATTTTCTTTTTGTAGATAGACCGGACGTGTATCAAGTTCGGACTTCATGATGCGGAAGGATTCTTCGATTTGCCAAAGCTGATGATAAGCATTGTATATGTCTTTTGATGACATATTGATTTCAGATGTTACGAGCATATTATATCCGGCTAGTTCTTTGTCTTTGTCTATAGCTTTTTGATTTAGCTGGGGTTTTATACTTTTCCCCTGATTATCTAGAAACTGCATATATTTTGATGATTCACCATATTCTTCTTTTTTGGCCTGGCATGCACGGTGTGCCTTGGCTTTTTCAATCATTCTATTGATTTCCATCAGTTTCTTCTTTGCGAGACTGAAGTTATAGGTAACTGTTCTTTTTTCTTTTATATTACGAGTTATGACATTCCCGTAATCATCCTTGTATGAATAGGTAAACGTATCGATGCATTCCTTGTTTTTATAAACGGGTTCTCCGTTCTGATCAAACACTGTTTCGAATCCGTCATCAAGAAGAACCCATTGTCTTTCTCTTTCAGGAAGGGTTTTTACAGATTTCGAAAACAGATAGCCATCTCCATTATCAATAGCTTCAATAATATTTTTAGCACAGTTAAGGCCTTTATCAGCTATTTGGATGGTACGGCCCTTGATATTGTTTCTTGATTTCAAATCGTGGATTAGATCACGCATGACCGGCTTTTCAGATTCATTGCCTGGGAATATCTTCATGCCGATTGGTAACATCTGTGCGTCTAAAAGAAGGCCCATTCCCACAATAGGGTCCTTTCGATTTTCTTTGGAAGGACCTCTTTTTTGAAGAGTAGATTCCTTATCGATTTCAAAATAATAGTTTGTACAATCAAAATAAGAACGGCTGGAATCCAGAATAAAATTGTCATCAGTCGCAACGGTTAGTATTTCAACCAGTTTCTCATATTCTTCGCCCATGAATTCCAAGCCCTCTAGGAGTTGATCATAACTGAAGTTTTTTTGAACATATAGCTTTGGAAGAATATCATGAAAAGTCTGATGTTTGGATAAAGGCGCAACGACACGAGCATATACAAGAGCAGAAAAGACATCATATACATCGAACTCGAATTTCCTTGAAGAACTTAAATACCCAAAATGTTCTTTTACATCCAGCATGTTCAAGATTTTCGCAATTGGCACATAACCCAGACATAGTTCTGGTGAAACGTCAGAAATCTGTTGAAAGTTGATGCGACACTTTTCTGTCTCCCGTTTAGAATTAAGTTCATTGACTTCTTTCTGAAAATGAGAGATTGGATCATCTATACCCTGTTCGATAAGAGCATCAACGAACCCGATTTTACGAAAACTTTTATGTCGGGTGTTCTTAGTTTCCGGAGAATAAAAACTCTCATAGATGGAAAGATAAAGTCTGTTATTTCGTTTTGTTTTTTTAAGAAAATAGGCCATAGAAAGTGTCCCCCAAACATTACACATTTACACCATAATTATACCAAATAAATAAAAAAAATAAAATAAATTTAAAGCACAAAAAACAACGATAAATACTGGAGAATCTCAACTTTTTCTCAGAATAGCCTCTAAACATTCATGGTGCAAACCTCTAAAGACGGGTTTACCAAAGCATGTTGTTGAATCGATGATGAAATGCGTTGCACTATAGAAAGAGAAATGATAAAATAACCGGGTAATTATTAGAGGAGGAACATATAAATGTCTAATATTATTAATAAAAAAGATTTAGCTGAAAAATTAGCTGAAGAATTTGGTTGTTCAAAAAAAGACGCAACTGCTTATGTTCAGTTCGTATTCGATACAGTAGCTGACACTTTGAAAAATGATGGTACTGTTGATGTATTCGGATTCGGTAAATTCTCAATCAGCGAAAGAGCTGCTCGTACAGGTATCAATCCTGCAACAAAAGAAAAGATTGAAATTGCTGCAAGCAAATCAGTAAAATTTAAAGCAAGCAAATCTTTGAAAGACGCTGTTAAGTAAGAAGATTCTCTAATGAATCTTCTTTTTTTTCGTGTTATAATATTGAGTACAAAATTAGGTTAATTGAGAGGAGAATTTGATGAGCTTACCAATTTATGTTATTGGACATAAAAACCCAGATACAGATTCCATTTGTGCAGCTCTTGCTCTTGCAGAATTGAAGAGACAAATGGGTGTGAATGCGATGGCAGCACGTTTGGGTACATTAAATCCAGAAACTAAATTTATATTAGATAAATTACATGTAGATATGCCTACTTTATTGACGACTGCTCGTTCTACTTTGGAAGAAATTGAAATTGATAATGCAGTGACAATTGAAGAGGGTGAAACCATTCGTCATGCATGGGATCTATGCTTAGAGAATCATGTAAAAACATTGTATGTTGTCGATAAAAATAATGAATACAAAGGTATGGTTACTTTGGGTGATGTTTCAAAAATTCAAATGCAGGATTTGAACATTACTAGTGAATTATTGAAGGAAACACCATTGGAAAATTTAGTGGCCAGTGTTAAGGGTTCTTTTATATTAAAGGGAAAACTTGAAAGAAGTGGTTTTGTTCGTATCGCGGATAAGCGATTGATGGAACGTGATCTTGAAGGGGCTATCATGGTTTTAAATGATCATGAGGATAGCATGATCAAGAGTATGGCTAAGGGTTGTGCGGTTATTGTTGTTGCAGAAAATTTTGTTCCTAACAGCTATATTATTGAAATGGCGAAGCAGATGGGGGTTACTTTAATTAGTACACCTTATAATATTATGAAAATTATTCAAATGATTTATCGTTCTATTCCTGTTGAATTGATTATGACACCAGCAAATAAAGTGATTCGCTTTAATAAGAGTGAGTATGTGGAAGATGTTGAGCGGGAAATGTTAAAGACGCGTCACTCTTCATATCCGGTTGTTTTCCAAAAGAAAATCTTGGGGGCTGTTGCTCGATATAACTTATTGAAGGCGGAAAAGAAACAATTTATTTTGGTTGATCATAATGAGAAAAAACAAAGTATTAGTGATATTGAAACAGCGGATATTGTGGAGATTGTGGATCATCATCGTATAGGGGATATTGAAACAGATCGTCCTATTGTATTTAGAAATATGATTGTTGGAAGTTCTTGCACGATTGTAGGCTTGATGTATGCAGAATATGGCGTTAAAATGCCAGAAACGATTGCTAAATTGATTGCGTATGGAATGATTAGTGATACTATGAATTTCAATTCACCTACATGTACGCCAATTGATCATAACTTAGCTAAGCGTCTATCAAGTGAATATAATCTTGATTTTGATACGATGGCAAAGGAATTATTTGAAAACACAGCCACAATCCGTGGAAAAGAATTTAAGAATATTCTGTATAACGATGTAAAGGAATATATGTTGAGTGGATATCATATTGCGGTAAGTCAGGTGTTTACTTTTGATTTAAGTATTGTAGATGAAATTAAACAGGATTTCTTAAAATATATGGAAGAACAGAATAAAGTTCATGAATTTGATTTAATGTTGATGGTAATTACAAATGTAGAAGGTCGTGGATCACGATTCTTGTATGTGGGTAAATTATCTCAATTTGTTCGTGATGTTGTTGAGGAATTTAAGGATCAGGGATTTGTTTCTCGTAAAAAACAAATTGTGCCTCGTTTGGCACAAGAACTGGCATAAAAGGGGGATAAAATATGGCAGTAGAAAAAAGATTAATGCATTATGCATCATTTGACACACAGTCAAGCGAAGAAAGTACAAGTGCACCGAGTACAGAAAAACAATTGGTTTTAGCTCGTGAATTAAAAAAGGAATGTGAAACTTTGGGCTTTGATTCTGTGGAATTGACAGATACGGGGATTGTATATGCGAGTTTAAATGCGAATACAGATAAGAAGATGGATCGCATTGGATTTATTGCGCATATGGATACAGCTAGTGAAATTACAGGAGCAAACGTGAAGTGCAAAGTCATTTCTAACTATGATGGAAATACAATTCATTTAAATGAGGAATACTCAATGTCAAAAGAGGAATTTCCGGCTTTGGCAAATTGTGTTGGAGATGATTTGATTGTGACAGATGGTACAACACTTTTAGGTGCTGATGATAAAGCGGGTATCGCAATTATTTTAGAGGCCATGGAACAATTGATTCAGTCTAAAAAGGAACATGGCTTTATTGCGGTAGCTTTTACGCCAGATGAAGAAGTGGGTCGTGGTGTAGAGAACTTTGAATTAGATAAGTTTTCAGTTGATTATGCATTTACAATTGATGGGGATCGTATTGATTCTGTTGATTATGAAACATTTAATGCAGCTCAAGCCGTTGTTACATTTGAAGGTACTAGTATTCATCCTGGAGATGCTAAAGATCGCATGGTTAACGCAAGTCTATTAGCTATGGAATACGCTTCTAGTCTTCCAAAGAAACAAACACCTTCACATACACAAGGTCGCCAGGGCTTCTATCATTTAGTAGGTATGGAAGGTATTTGTGAAGATGCAAAATTGACTTATATTATTCGTAATCACAGCAAACAAAGTTTTATTTCACAAAAACAAAAGATGCAGGCGGTTGCGGATAAGATGAATGAAAAGTATGGAAATCGTGTTCATGTAGTTATTCGTGATCAATATGAAAATATGCGTCAATATATGCATGGAGATATGCGTAGTGTGAATAAGGCAAAATATGCCTTACGCCAATGTAATGTAACACCAATTAGTACGCCAATTCGTGGTGGAACAGATGGTGCAATGTTAACGGCTAGAGGACTTATTTGTCCAAATTTAGGTACGGGTTCATTTAATCATCATGGACGTTTTGAATTTGCTAGTATTCAAAAGATGGAAAAGATGGTAGAAATTGTATTGAAAATTGTAGAATAGGAGGATTTCATGGATTACGCAAAGGAAGCTTTAAGATTACATGCTCAGTGGAATGGTAAGTTGGAAACTGTTCCAAAAATGAAAATTGAAAACAGAGATGACTTGTCGATTGCTTATACACCAGGTGTTGCAGCACCTTGTCTAGAAATCGAAAAAGATAAGAAAAATAGCTATGTCTATACAGGTAGAGCACATACAGTTGCTGTTATTAGCGATGGGAGTGCTGTGTTGGGTTTAGGTAATATTGGCCCTGAAGCAGGTATGCCTGTAATGGAAGGTAAGTGTGTATTGTTTAAGGCATTAGGAAATGTGGATGCCGTTCCTTTATGTTTGAATACGCAGGATACAGATGAATTGGTTCAGATTATTTCAAGTTTAGAACCAAGCTTTGGTGGTATCAATTTAGAGGATATTGCAGCTCCTCGTTGTTTTGAAGTTGAAAAAAGATTACAGGAAAAGATGAATATTCCAGTTTTCCATGATGATCAGCATGGTACAGCTATTGTCGTATGTGCGGCTTTAGTCAATGCCTTAAAATTGGCAGAAAAACAAAATCCAACAATCGTCATCAATGGTGCAGGTAGTGCTGGTGTTGCGATTGCGACGTTGATTTTAAAGATTGGTTTAGGAAATGTAATCTTAGTGGATAAGCAAGGTATTTTAACTGCGGATATGGATTTAACAAGTGGTCAAAGAGGCTTGATTGATAAACTAAACAAAGAAGGTAAAACAGGAACATTAAAAGATGCATTAGTTGGTGCAGATGTATTTATTGGTGTAAGTGCAGGTCATATTGTATCTAAAGATATGATTGCTTCAATGAATGAAAAGGCGATTGTATTCCCTATGGCAAATCCGGTTCCTGAAATTGAGCCAGAAGATGCAAAAGAAGCGGGTGCTTACATTGTTGGTACGGGTCGTAGTGATCATCCTAACCAGATCAATAACGTTTTGGCATTCCCTGGTATTTTTAAAGGGGCATTAAAAGCTGGAGCGACTTGCATTAATGATGCGATGAAAGAAGCAGCTGTTTATGCGATCAGTTCAATGGTTACAGAAGATATGTTAGATAGTGAACATATTATTGTTTCTGCATTAGATCCTAGAGTTGCTGATGTGGTGGCCCAAGCTGTTGCGGATGCTGCAAAAGAAAGTGGTGTAGTGCGTGAGTAGAGTAGGTATTGTTGCAGAGGGCGGAGGAACAAAGGCTGCTTATTCTGCAGGAGTATTGAAATGCTTACTTGAACATGATATCGTACTTCCTTATTGTGTAGGAATCAGTGCGGGTACAGAAATATTATTAAGCTATGTTTCAAAGCAAGTAGATCGTTTAGAGGTCACAGGTATTGATGCACCTTGTCAAAAGGGTGTAGTTGGTTTAAGACCATTCTTTAAGGAAGGATCTATTTTTGGGATTGAAGCAACTTATGATTTTATTGAGTCTAGAGTTCCGTTAGATCTTGACAAGTTTCAAAAAAGTGAAACGCAGATGGAGGTAGGACTCTATAATTTAAAAACGCATAAAGTTGAATATTTTGATAAGAGTTATATTGATAAAGAAGAAACTTTGATCAAGGCAAGCTGTGCTTTATTGTTGTTGGCAAAGCCTTATAGATTCAATGGGGAAATGTGGATGGATGCCGGTCTTGTAGATATGATTAGTATCGAACAAAGTATTCGTGCTGGAAATGATAAACATCTTATTATTTCTACAAAAGAAGAGGGTTATGTGCGTAAACCAGCTCCAAAATGGCAATTATGGCTTTCCAATCTTGTATATAAAGATAAACAAATTACGGATGATTTAAAAAATCGTCATATCCGTTATAAGGAGCAATGGGATAAAATTGCTGAATTAGAAAAACAAGGAAATGCCTTAGTTTTACGTCCTCATAAAGATCTTGGTGTTACTCGATATACAACAGATCCAGAGAAATTAGGTCCTTGGTTTCAATTGGGTTATGACGAAACTTTAGAGCGTTTAGATCAAATTAAAGAATTTATTAAATAAACAAACCTGGAAGAAAATTTCCAGGTTTTTCTTAACCACAACAATTTAAGGAGGGGTACTTGTGATGTTATCTGTGTAAGTGCTATATGTTTAAATACTAGAAAGCTTAATGTAGTCACATTGATAATTATAATGAGTTTATGTGAATTTGTTATTAAAAAGCGAAAATTCTTTTAAAAAGATTAGAAAGAGGATATTATAAAGTTATGAATGGTTATTTTTTTGATATGGATGGAACACTATATAATAATAAGTTTCATGAAGTGAGTGAGAAAACATTTGAAATGTTAAATGAGCTACAAAGGCAAGGACACTTTGTTGCATTGTCGACAAGTCGATGTCAGATGGAGTTGAAGAATCTTCCTTCTTGTATGCGAAACTTTCAATTTGATTGTGTGATCAGCGATGGTGGGGCTTTGGTTTTGAATAAGCAAAAAGAGGTTCTTGAAATGAATTGTATTTCAAAAGAGATACTAAATCGTATTGATTCGTTTTGTAAAGAACATGGCTTAGTATATCGCTATAGTACAAGAGATGGAAATTACTTTGGAACACCTTGCTCAAAGTATGCACATGATATTTATTTTCATATGTACTTGAATTTTCCTATATATAAACCATATGTCAATGATGGTGTATTAAACATACTTGTTTTTTGTACGGATGATATGAAGGAACAATTTAAACTTGCTTTTAAAGAATTACAGTTAGTTGAATATATTGATAGTATTGAAGTTCGCGCAAGTGCTGTGGATAAAGCAACATCTGTAAAGAAGCTTATGGGCTCTCACGAATTTGAAACAACGTATTGTTTTGGTGATGGTGTAAATGATGTGGATATGTTGAAAATGGCGGATGTTGGTGTTGCGATGGGTAATGCGTGTGATGCTTTAAAACAAGTAAGTGATGTTGTGATTGGTAGAGTGGATGAGGATGGCATCTATTATTATTTAAAAAAGCAATAAAAGCTATAGTGAATAGGAGGAAGATAATATGGCTTATATTTTAGAAAATAATGTATTGAAATTAGAATGTACTGAAAAGGGTGGTGAAATGCTTCACCTAGTTAAGAAGAGTACGGATCGAGAAACTTTGTATCAGGGTGATCAAGGGTGGTCTGGACGAAATCCTTCTTTATTTCCAATGGTAGGTAATACGTATACAAAGGATTATGAAATTGATGGTAAAAAATATGCAATGAAAAACCATGGCTTGATTCGTTATGCAACTTTAAAGGGTGAAACTCGTAAAGATGAGCTTGTATTTACTTTGGATGCAAATGATGAAACTTTGACTCAATATCCTTTTAATTTTCATTTTGAGATTGGATATAAATTGGATGGAAATAAAGTTTTGATTAATTATCATATTAAGAATAACGGTGAAAAGGATATGCCTTTTGGATTTGGATTGCATCCTGGTTTTAAATTGGATGATGAATTTTCAACATATACTTTAGCTTTTGAAAAAGAAGAAAACGCAAAACAATTATTGTTTGATCCTAGTTATGAAAAGAATGTAGAATATCAGGATGTTGCATTTAAAGAATGGAAATTGTCTAGAGAAGATGTAAAAAAATATGCAACAATCATTTATAAAGAGTTGAAATCAAGCTATGTTACTTTAAAACATGGAGATGAAGATATTGTTCGTGTATCAGTTGAGGGATATCCATATTTAGCGTTGTGGACACATGATAGTGAGTCTGATTTCTTGTGTATTGAACCATGGTATTCTCATGGTGATTTTGAAAAGGAAACACCAGATTTCTATCATAGAGAAGGAACAATGATTTTAAAGCCAAATGAAGAGTGGACTTGTTCATATTGGATTGAGGTTCTATAAGAAGGAGAAATCCTTCTTTTTTATATATTAAGATTTTGGTTTCGGAACAGGGAAATACTACATGTGAAATAGTGTTACAATATCACAAGATATAAATTGTCAGGAACGACAAAAAAGACTATCGTAATAGCCAACATTTTGTATTCGTCTTTAATTGTTGAATTATTTTTTTACAATCATTTTATGATCACATTCAGGGCAATGCATCATATAGTTTTCTTCAGGTTCATTTGGAAATAATTCATTGATCAACCATCACATACAATAAAAACTCCATCGATAAAGACTGAATGGATTGGGATACCGAATGATTCAGAAAGATGGAGTGGATATTGAAATGTTACCGGACGACTGGAAACGAGCCGGACACGCTATTTAGGTGTGTGACTTTTTCGCAGAAAAAGTCTTTTCTTGATTAAAATTTGTATTTTACAACAACAAATTTGCACTTTTTAGTTTACTTTCGTCCAAAATCTTTTATTTTAGTTAAAAATAGTTATAATGAAATTAGTTCAAAAGGAGAAAGAAAAATGTTCGGAAAAGAAAAATCAACTTGGGAAGAATTAGGTGGTATTTTTACTGCACAGGAAATTTACCAACAACCTGCTACTTGGGCTAAAACAATCGCTCAAATCAAAAATGAAAAGGAAGCTCTTAAAAAATTCATGGAACCTGTATTAAGTGATCCAGATTGCGATATCGTATTTACAGGTGCTGGAACTAGTGAATATGTAGGTAATGCTTTATATTCATATGTTAACCGTTACACTGGTTATCATGCAAAATCATATGCTTCTACAGACTTGGTAGAGACTCCAGAAAACTATTTATCAAGAAACAAAAAGACTTTATTAGTGAGCTTTGGTCGTTCAGGAAACTCTCCTGAAAGTGTTGGTTCAGTACAAGTTGCTGATGAAGTATGTAAGGAAAATGTTTATCATTTATTCATTACATGTAACAAGGATGGAGCTTTAGCAAAAGCTGCTGCTACTCGTGACAATGCTTATGATATTAATATCACACCAGAAACTCACGACAAATCATTCGCAATGACTTCTAGTTTCTCTAATATGATGTTGGCTGCATTATTATGTTTCCGTTTAGATGATATTGATGAAGCTGCAAAAGAAATGGAAAGTGTTATTGCTCAAGGTCAAAAATTCTTAGATGAAGGTTACAAAGCTTGTGAAGAATTAGTAGCTGACTTTGATCCATTCACTCGTATCGTATACTTAGGTGGAAATACATTAAAGGGTATTGCACAAGAAAGTCAATTAAAAATGTTAGAGTTAACACAAGGTGGTGTTACTACAACATTTGATAGTCCAATGGGATTCCGTCATGGACCTAAATCTGTAGTAAATGATGAAACATTAACAGTTGTTTATTTATCAGATGATGAATATCAAAGACAATATGAATATGACATCATTAAAGAAATGAGTGGACAACGTAAAAAGAATCGTTTAGTAGCTGTTTCTAGTCATGCAGATGCTGAAATCGAAGGAATGGTTGATACATTCATTAACTTTGATTTAGATGCACCAAAAGATAATATTTTCTTAGGATTTGATTTTATTATGGTTGCTCAAGTGATCGCATTATTCAAATCAATTAAAACTGGTATTTCTCCAGACGATCCATGTCCAAGTGGAGAAGTAAACCGTGTTGTTAAAGGTGTAACTATTTACCCATATACTGCAAAGTAAAAATTTGAAGGAGAAAAAGAAGATGATAGGATTAATTGTTACTGGTCATGGTCACTTTGCCTCTGGTTTAACTACAAGCTTAAATTTGATTGCTGGAGATGCAAAAGATTATGTTGCTGTAGATTTTGAAGCTACAGATTCAACAGATGATTTAGCAAAAAAATTAACAGACGCTATGGATTCATTAAAAGACTGCGAAGGCATCATTGTATTAAGTGATTTAGCTGGTGGTTCTCCATTTAAGACAGCTGTTGAAATTGGTTTCCCAAGAGGAAATGTAGAAGTTGTAGCAGGTACAAACTTAGGTATGTTAGTTGAAATCAACTTAACTCGTACTTTCTCTGAAGATGTACATGCTTTAGCTGAATCTGCATGCAATGTTGGAAAAGACCAAGTTATGCGTTATGTATTCCAACATATCGAACAAAACGACGATTTTTCAGATGGTATCTAATAATTAAGCTAGGCTTTGCCTGGCTTTTTCTTTTGTAAAAACTTTTCAAATATCTGAAAATGCGGTATGATGTTTTCACAAACGGAGGTATTTAGAATGGATTATAAAGGAAAAATTGAAGCATCTATTCAAGAACATTTAGATGCATATATGGATATTGTAAAAACGCTTTATGATAATCCGGAAACAGGGTTTCAGGAATATGAAACACAAAAGGTTTTAGTGAAATATTTAAAGGATGCGGGCTTTGATGTAAAGGCTGGTGTTGTAATCGATACGGATTTTGTGGCTGAATACAAATCATGCAAAGAAGGTCCAACAATTGCATTTATGTGTGAATATGATGCATTACCAGAAGTAGGACATGGATGTGGACATAATTTAATTGCAGGAATTGGTATTGCAGCAGGTGAAGCTTTAAAGAGCGTTGTTGATGAAGTAGGTGGAACTGTTCGTGTCGTAGGTACGCCTGGTGAAGAAAACTTTGGTGGAAAAGTGAAAATGAGTGAAGCTGGTGTGTTTAATGATGTAGATGCAGCTTTAATGGTTCATCCGAGCACAGAAAATGGTGTAGGTTCTAGATCGTTAGCAATTTTACCAATTAAATATGAATTCTTTGGTAAGAATGCACATGGATGCCATCCACAAGATGGACATAGTGCATTGGATGCTGCTATTAGCACATATACACAAATTTCAATGTTACGCCAATTTGTTACTCCAGGATCATATATTCACGGAATTATTCGTGATGGTGGATTAGCTGCCAATGTAATTCCTGCGTATGCGAGCATGGAGTATTATTTTAGAGCTACTACAATGGCATATTGTAAAGAAATTGCAGCTCGTGCAGAGGATTGTGTAAAAGGATCTTGTATTGCGAGTCAAACAACTTACAAAACAAGCATGTATGAATGTCCTTATGAGGATACAAAAATTAACTATACGCTAGCTGATATGCTGACAGAAAAATATAAAGAATTAGGTGTAGAGGAAGTGAATCCAGTTGATGAAGTACCATGTGGTTCTACGGATGTGGGAAGTGTAAGTTATGTTTGTCCTACAATTCAAGGTACTATCAAAATTGCGGATTGTTCAGTGGCTGGACATTCAAAAGAAATGGCTGGCCGCAACAATTAGTAAGGATGGAAAAGCTGGATTAGTAACAGCGGCTACAGCTATTGCGTTGGTTGCGTTGGATTTAATTGTTAAACCAGAAATGTTAGAAAAAGCTAAAAAAGAATTTAATCAATAAATATTAAAGCTGGTTTCTTTGTAGAAATCAGTTTTTAATTTGCATAAATTAGTAATCTAAACATTATTTATTGACAAAATGTACAAGTAAATTAAAATCAAATATAGAACATATTTGGAGGTAATTAATGAAGGCTGCAATTTTTGATATGGATGGATTATTATTTGATTCAGAATTGATTTTTGATCGTGCATGGCAAATGAATGCCGATAATCATGGGTTTGTATTGGATCCTAAGATGCAAGAAGAATTAAGAGGCTGTTCAGGCGTTGTAATGAGAAATATTGTTAACCGGTATTTACCTAATCAAGATGCATTTGTTTTACAAAAGGAATTATTTGAGAATGCATTGTCTTTGGAAAGAGAATATGTTCCTATGAAGCCTGGTGTTTTTGAGATACTGGATTATTTTAAAAGTGAAGATTTTAAATTGGCTGTTGCGAGTAGTTCTCCACAAGATATGATTGAGAATAATTTAAGGGTGTCAAGACTTGAAACTTATTTTGATGTAATTGTGAATGGTTCAGAAGTGTCTAAGGGTAAACCCAATCCAGATATATTCTTACTAGCAAGTGAAAGGGTTGGGGTTTGTCCAGAGGAATGCTATGTTTTTGAAGATGCTAGAGCGGGGGTAGCGGCAGGAGTTGCTGCAGGATGCAAAACAATCATGATTCCGGATTTAGTAAAACCGACTATAATAGAAAAAGAAACTGCATATGGAATATATGATGATTTGAATTTGGCTTTAGAGGATATAAAGAAAAAACGTTAGTAAGTGGCTTTTAAAAATCACTTATTATTTTTAATAAAATGTAAACGTATTCTCTTTACAATGTGTGCAATGTAATGTATTCTAAGAAATGTAGTATATTATTGTGCACTAAAAACAAGGAGACATGAAATGAAAGCAATCGAAAAATTAAATGTAACAGCAGATGAGTTTTTTTAAGAGATTACAGATTCTATAATAGGGGATATCAAAAAGACAACAAACAAGAGTATTCATGCAAGTCAAATTAAGCCTGGATTAAATTATAAAAAGGTGTTACCAAATCGATTTAAAGGAAATTCAGAGGTGACAGTTAAAGTGTTATCTTGTATTCCATTAAAGGAATATTCTTCTGTATTTGAGAGTGATGTGGATCGTACATATGTAACATATCGTATAGAAAATATATTAGAGGATGGTATAGAAGCATCTTATGAAGAAAGTTATGAAACAAAAAAAGGAAATGGTACGATTCGTTCGCAAAATGGATTGTTTGGACAGAAATATTTGGATAAACAAAGTTTTAAAAAGGGTAAAAAATTATTGAAGAAAATTGAAGATTATATCATTCAACATAGGGATAAATAATTATGGTTAAACTAGAAAAATCACAAAAAGAATTTTTAATGTTGCTTTTAGAGAATGAAAATCCGCAATCCATTCAAACGATTCAAAACGAGTTAGATATTAGTCGTCGTACTGTGTATTATATCGTTAATAAAATTAATGATGTTTTCTATGAGTTACGTATGGAACCGATTAATAATAAGCGTGGACATGGATATTATTTAACAGCGGATCAAAAAAAGGTTGTGGATTCAATACTACATTCCGATAGAACTTTACAAAATTTATCTCCAGATGAAAGAGTTCATTATTTAATTTGTTGGATGATGTATCCTAAGACTAATATTCATATAGAAGATATTATGGAATTATTTGATATTTCTCGTAACTCTGTTTTTAATGATTTAAAGGATTTAAAAAGTGAAATTGAGAAGTATGATGTATCTTTATATTTTGATATAAAAAATGGTTATATGATAAATGGACAGGTTTTTAGTAAGAGAGCATTGTTGTTGTATTATTTAAAAATCTTGTTGAAAAAAATACATTATAAGAGCATTGAATTTTTGGATGTTTCAGAAGTAGAAACTTTTTATTCACGTTTGCAGCAGATTTCATTAAAGATGCATAATGAATATGATGATTATAATCTTTTAGCAATCGCGTGTTTATTGAATATTGTTCATTATGTGGATGAAAAATTTGATTTTTCAATATTAGAATTAAGAGATCTTGAGAAAACAGAAGAATTACATATGATAGATAAATATTTTCAAGATTTAAATGTGCATGAACGCTTATATTTAACAATTCATTTACTCGGTTCTAAGGCAGGTAGTGTTATTCGTTTAGATGATAGCCAAAGAGATATCCAATTGTTTGAATTAGCATTGCATTTAGTTGATTTATTTGAGCGCCAGACTTCTTGTGATATTAGCGAGAAGAATGAACTTGTTAATTCTTTATACATGCATTTTAAATTGTCGATGTATTATTATCAGCTATCCATACAAATTTCGAATACATTATTAGAGGATGTAAAGGAAAATTATGGCAATTTATATCAAATGATAAAAAATTTATGTGAAAGCATGGATGATGAATTTCCTTTTATTCTTACAGATAGTGAAATATCATATATAACAATGCATTTTGGCGGTCATTTAAAACAAGTACAGGGTAAATTTTATGCGCTAATTAGAGTGTTGATTGTTTGTCCGAGTGGTATATCAACTTCAACTTTGTTGAAACGAGAAGTAGAAGATCTTTATGCGAATGTAACTGTTATTGCTGCAACAGCTGCAGAGAATATAGCGCAATATAAAGAAAATATTGATTTCATAGTATCGACAATTGATTTGGATACAGATATTCCTTGGATCAAGGTTAATGCGATATTGACGAAGGATGATAAGTCAAAGATTGCATCAATGATGTCATTGAATATGCAAACGTATAAATTAAATAAAGACAATTTTTCTGGTTTGTTTTCAATTATACAAAAATATGTAGATCCAATTCAGATGAAAAATTTGAAAAGAGATGTGTATGATTATTTTAGAGAGGGAAATTTAATTGTAGATGTTGTAGAGGAAAAACAATTACGTTTAAAAGATATCATGTATAGGGATCATTTGATTCGTATTGATAAAGATATTATGTGGGATGAAGCAATTCGTCTTGCGAGTGTTCCTTTATTAAAAACAAATATCATCACAGAAAATTATATTAATGAAATGATTGGGTTAGTTCGAGATTATGGTCCGTATATTGTCATAAAAAATCGTATTGCGATTGCCCATGCAAAAACAGAAGCTGGAGCGAATGCACTTGGAACAGCTTTGTTGATAAATAAGAAAAATATTCAGTTTGAAGATGATTTAAATATTCATTATTTATTTGTAATATCGAGTTCAAATCCAAAGGAACATCTACAAATACTAAAGGATATTTCGATGTTAGCATCAGATGATATAGATTTGAATGCACTACTTGATAAAAATGTAGATGAGATTATGGAATTGATAAAGAAGATGGTTAATCGTACTTAAAAACAAAGGTTTATATGCCAAAAATGGTGTGTAAGCCCTTTTTTATGTTGATAAACATTAATAAATGCAATTTATTTTTCATAAAACTATTGAGTACAACAAATTGCACAAACAAGTTCAAACTTCTTGGACTATTTTAAAAAATGGGTTCAACGTATAATACAGACATAAAGAAGTGCACATCTTTAGAAGAGCTTGATATTCAATATTTATATTTTGAACAAACTCGAAGTGAGTGAGGTAGAAAGATGGATGAATTTATTTTGATGAATAATTTCCAAATTGATGCGAATGAAATTGACTGGCATAAAGCAACTAAAAAGGCAATTACTCCATTAATTGAAAATGGCTTTGTAAAAGTTGAATATGAAGAAGCAATCATGGAAAATCTAAAAAGAGCTGGAAGTAAATTCATTATTTCTCCTTACATAATTCTTCCACATGCTAGACCAGAGCAAGGCGTAAACAAAAATGCAATTTCTGTTCTGCTTTTAAAACATTCTGTCTATTATGAAAATTCGAGGGAGCCAATAAGACTGATTGTTGTGCTTGCTTCTACAGATTCCGTTTCACATCTTGTGATGTTGAAAAAGGTGGCAGAGATTTTAAATAAGGAAAACAACGTCAGTGATATTTTAGAGTCAGAAACGATTAGAGAGCTCTATGAGAAATTTGCTTAAAAAGATAGATTGGAGAAGAAAATATGGAATTTAAATTTGTACCAGATTTGGTAACAACAAATTTAAGCGCAGATGATAGTTCGGATGCAATAAATAAATTGAGTAAGTTATTAACTGCAAAAGAATACGTATCTGAAGAATATGCTGGAAAAGTAATTGAGCGTGAACAAGAGTATCCTACAGGATTACAGACAAAAGGCCCTGCAATTGCGATTCCACATGCATTTGATGATGGCATTAAAGGAAATCATGTTGCAATTGGTGTTTTAAAGAATCCAGTCAAATTCCATAGTATGGAAGACATGGATGCTGAAGTAGATGTAAAAATTATGTTTATGTTGGCAATTGGTGGATCACATGAACAGTTGGCAATGCTTCAATTCTTAATGAAGGTGTTCCAGCATGAAGAATTACTTAACACTATAGCTACTACAGATTCAGATGAAAAAATCTGCGATTGCTTAAATAAATATTTAGAAGAATTGGGGGAAAATTAATATGAAAAAAGTTGTAATTGCTTGTGGAGCTGGATTAGCTACATCAAGTATGGTTAAGTCTAAAGTTGAAGATATCTTAAAGAAAAATGGTATTCAATTTAAGACAATTCAATGTACTTTAACAGAAGTAGATAACTACGATGGAGATGTTGATTTAATTATTACTACAATGAGAGTTCGTAAAAAATATAAATCTCCAGTCATTTCTGGAAGTGCTTATTTATCAGGCGTAAATGAAGATGCTGTAACAGAACAAGTCTTAGAAGTTCTAAAAAAATAAAAATAGAAAATAAAAATTAGAGGAGAAAAATAATGCAAGTCGTAATGGATGTTATATCGTACATCGTTGGACTAGGAAGTTATATCTTTGTTCCTATGTTGATGTGCTTAATCGGTTTATTATTTGGTTTATCAATTCCTAAAGCTATTAAAGCTGGAGCTACTGTTGGTATCGGTTTAGTTGGTGTTAGTATTGTTTCAACATTGACAGCTAACTCATTGGGACCAGTTATTAATGAAGCTGTAAATGTTCTTCACTTAAATTTAACAGCAATTGATGTTGGTGGATCTCCTGCAGCTGCCGTTGGATTTGGTGGTTTAGTTAGTGCAACATTAATTGTATTTGTTATCGTAGTAAACGTAGTTATGGTTGCTTTAAAACTTACAAACACAATTAACGTTGATATTTATAACTTCTGGTATTTTGGAATCACTGCTGGTTTTGTTAATTTAATTACCGGAAACTTCTGGTTAGGTATCCTAGCTGGTGTAAGTCACGCTATTTTAGGCTTAAAGGTTGCAGATATCATGGCACACCGTACTCAACAAATTATTGGTATTGAAGCAATTGCTATTCCTCACGGATTTGCAGCAGCAAGTGCTCCATTCTTCATGGTATTAGATAAAATTTATGATCGTATTCCTTATTTCGCTCACAAACCAATCGAAGATGATTATGTAGAAGACGAAGGAAAAGGATTTACTCACATAATTGGAGCTATCTTCGGTGAAAGAATTTATTTAGGTTTGATCATGGGTATGTTCTTTGGTATCGTTGCTGGATATGATTTCAAAGGTATTGCTGATGTTACAATCAAAACTGCAGCATTGATGGAATTGTTCCCAATGGTTGTTAAGATGTTAGTAAATGGTTTAATTCCAATTTCTAACCAAGCTAAGTCATTCTTCGTTAAACACTTCCCAGATCGTTCATTAAATATCGGTCTAGATTCAGCTGTTACAATTGGTCACCCAGTAACAATTTCTGTTGGATTCTTAATGATTCCATTCTTCATGATTTTCGCAGCAATTTTACCAGGAAACATTACTCTTCCATTAGGTGAAGTTCCATTTGCAGCATTCTATGTATGTTTCGCAACAATCGTACACCGTGCTAACAAACGTCGTACTATCATGTCAAGTTTGATTTTCTTGCCAATCGTACTTTACATTTCAAGTTGGGCAGCTCCATTATTCACTCAACTTGCTAAAGGTGCTGGTATGGATTTAGTTGCAAAAGGACAATTCGCAATAACTACTGCTTTAGGTAACCTATTCATCTTGATTCCAACATTATTAGCTGAAGTACCAGGAGTGGGATTCGTATTGTTGATCGCATTAGATGTTGTAGTTATCTTTGGTGGTAAAGTATTAGAAAAATACTATGCAAAAGAAGATGCAAAATTTGAAGAAACAATTGGTATTGAATCAATGTAAATCGTAAGGAGTGAATATAATGAATAAAGTAAAAATTGGTGTTGTAGGTGCAGGTATTTATGGAAATTATCACATTCATACATATGCATGTGATCCAAATGTAGAAAAAGTTGTATTCTGTGACTTGAACGACGAACGTAAAAAAGCTGCAGAAGAAAAATATGGTGTAAAAGGATATTCAACTGTAAAAGAAATGGTTGAAGCTGAAGCATTAGATGCTGTAAGTGTTGCTACTTCAGACCCATATCACTTTGATCCATGTAAAGATGCAATTGAAGCAGGAGTTAAATACTTATTGATTGAAAAACCAATGGCTTTAACAGTGAAAGAATGTGAAGAGTTAATTGAATTAGCAGAAAAGAACAATGTTAAGATTTCAGTTGACTTCCACAAACGTTGGGACCCAGCATATAACTGCATTAAAGATGACATTAAATCAGAAGATAAGAAGATTATCAGAGGCTATATGGCATTAGATGATGTCATCGCAGTTCCAGAACAATGGTTCACTTGGACTGACAAATCATCTCCAGCATGGTTCTTAGGTGTTCACTGCTATGACTTGATTCGTTATATTACTGAAAGCGAAGTTGAAAAAGTATATGCAGTTGGAAACAAAGAAGTGTTGAAGAAAAAAGGCTATAACACTTGGGATAACTTACAGGCTGTTCTTACTATGAAAGATGGAAGTAACTGGACAGTTGAAACAAGTTGGATTTTACCTAATACTTTCCCTAAATCAAACGATGGACAATTAGTAATTCTAACAGAAAACAAATATTTCAAGAATGAGTCATATCGTGGTGTTAAATCATATTCCGACAAGAAACAAGGCATTCCAAACTATATTTTCATGAATTTCGGCGAAAACAGCGCTAGTGGATTTGGATTAGAACCAATGCAAGAATTCGTATCTGATATTGTAAATGGTAGAGAATTTAGAACATCAGCATTCGATGGATTGCAGGCAACTAAAATTGCAGCAGCTGTTCATGAATCAGCTGAAACAGGAAAGGTAATTTATTTGTAGAAGAGTGTATTATACACTCTTCTTTAAGGATATAGAGTATGTTGAAAATTGAATCTAATAAATTAACAGTTTGTATTGATGAATTAGGTGCTCAAATGAGTTCTATATATTTAAAGGAAGATGGGACAGAATTTCTTTGGCAGAAAGATCCAGACTATTGGAAAAGCAGTGCCCCTGTACCATTTCCAATTATTGGTAAATTAAATAATATGGAAACTCTATTTGATGGAGAAAAATATTCTATGAAATCAAATGGGATTATCCGATATGAAATAATACCGGTTGTTGAAAAACAAGATTCATTTGTAGAATTCTTATTTACTAATACTGAAGATACTAAAAAGATGTATCCGTTTGATTGTAGAGTAAAAATTAGATATGAATTAATTGATAATAAATTAATTGTAACGACTCAAATCATGAATGATGATAATAAAACGATGTATTTCAATTATGCAGGACATCCTGGCTTTAGAACTCCTTTATATGATAATGAAACTTGTAATGATTATTATATTGAGTTTGAAAAAAATGAATGCGTAGGTGTATTTGCATTATCTGATTCAGGTCAATTATTACCAGAAACAGTTCCTTTCTTTGAAAATGAAAATAAGTTCTTTATTCGAAAAGATTTATTTATGAAAGAAGCTTTAGGATTTAGACATCCTGTATCTAATTCAGTCAGTATTAAGAGTACTACAAATTCTCATGAAGTAAAATTAAACTTTGAAGGTTTTGACAATTTAGCCGTATGGTCTCCATATGTTCAAGACAAAGACTTGAAATTTGTATGCCTTGAACCATGGGTAGGACATTCTGATTATATGGGAAATGTCGGAGAGTTTAAAGATCGTGACGAAGTCGCTAGCTTAGAAGCAGGTCAATGTAAAGAATATACTTATACAATTGAAATCAAGTAATTGGAGGCATAATTATGTTTGGTAAAACAAAAGAAGAATGGGAAGGATTAACTGGTGTTTATACAGCAACAGAAATTACGCAGCAACCTTCCACTTGGAAAAAGACAGTTAAACAAATTAAAGAGGATAAAGAAAATATCAAAGCATTTTTAGATAAAGTGTTAAGTTGTGATGATTATGACATTATTTTAACGGGTGCAGGAACAAGTGAATATGTTGGAAATAGTGTGTTCCCTTATTTAAATGATAAATATGATTTTAAAGTAAAATCTTATGCAACTACGGATTTGGTAAATTCTCCTGCAAAATATTTATCTAAAACGAAACCAACATTATTAGTTTCTTATGGTCGTAGTGGAGATTCTCCTGAATCGGTAGGAGCTCTTAAAGTAGCAAATGCAGTTTGTGAAAATATTTATCATTTAGCAATTACTTGCAATAAAGATGGAGCTCTTTCTAAATATGCAGAAAAAGAAAAAAATGCTTATGCAATTGATTTGACTCCTGAAACATTGGATAAGAGTTTTGCGATGACTTCATCATATACAAATATGATGTTGGCAACAGTTCTTTGTTTTCAGTTAGATAAGCTAGATGAAATCGAAAAATGTGTAAATGAAATCTGTGATTCAACCAATTATACATTGGAAAACGATTGGAAAAAAATTTCTGATTTAGTTAATAGTTATGATTTTAATCGTATTGTTTATTTAGGGTCTAATAGTTTAAAAGGTGTTGCACAAGAAAGTCAATTGAAAATGCTTGAGTTGACACAAGGTGCTGTAACAACGATGTTTGATTCACCTATGGGATTTAGACATGGTCCAAAGTCAGTTGTGAATGATAATACTTTGACTGTGGTATATGTGAGTGATGATGAATATACAAGAAGATATGAGCTGGATTTGATTAAAGAAATGAGTAGTCAAAGAAAAGGAAATAAATTAGTAGTCGTAGGAAATCACATTGAAGAATTGCATGAATTAGCTGATTTTAGTTTCGATATTGATTTGCCTGAATCTTTAGATAATTTCTTCTTAGGATTAAACTATATCGTATATGCTCAAATTACAGCGTTATTCAAATCTATTTATGTTGGAATTACACCAGATGATCCATGTCCAAGTGGAGAAGTTAACCGTGTTGTTAAAGGTGTAACAATTTATGATTTATAAAATTACAAATCAAGCAGGATGATCTTGCTTGATTTTTTTCTAAATAACTGAAAGGAAGAAATGTATGATATTAGAAGTTTGTGCTGGTAGTTATAGTGATTGTGTGAATGCCTATCGTGGTGGAGCAACCCGTGTTGAGTTAAATAGTGCGTTGAGCTTAGGTGGGTTAACACCGTCTGTTGCAACTTTACGTAATGTCAAAAGGGAAATGAGTTTAGAAGTGGCATGCATGGTTCGTAATCGAGCTGCTGGTTTTTGTTATTCAAATAGAGAAAAAATTGTAATGCTAGAAGATACAAAAATATTATTGGAAAATGGTGCGGATGCCATTGTGTTTGGGTGCTTGACTAAAAATAGAGAAGTTGATGTCGAATTTGTACGCAAAATGGTGACTGTAATTCATAGTTTTAATAAAAAAGCAGTGTTTCATAAAGCAATTGATGTTTGCGAGAATTATACGTTATCAATTGAAAAGTTAATTGAATGTCATGTAGATCGTGTGTTAACGAGTGCACAAAAAAGAACAGTATTAGAAGCAAAAGAAGAAATAAAATATATAATCGATACGTATGGAGAAAAGATAGAAATCTTACCTGGTGGCAGCATCAATATTGATAATGTTTCAGAGATTGTTAATTATACGCATACAAATCAAATTCATTCATCTTGTAAAGATTTTCATCAAGATCATACGACATCATATGGAGATATTTCCTACAGTTATTTAGATGGTACGGATAATTATGAGTGTGTATCGTTGATCAAGGTAAAGGAATTAAAAAAGCGGTTAGATAATTTAAAAAAATAGAAAAATGTGAAAGGGAACAGATTTGAATGTTCCTTTTTCTTATGAAACGGTTTTCAATTTAGACCTTTAAGAAGATTTTGTGATAAAAATGTGTTTTTTTAGCCATTTTTTATAATTGTTAGTGATAAATAATAAAAAATTACTAAAAAGTGCAAATATTTTCTTAAAATGTGTAAAGCAATTACGTGTAGAAAATGTATAATATAGTCAAGATAGTTATTCTTTAAAGAAGAAAGCGCTATCAGGAAGGAGAGAGAATATGCCAAATATCTTATTAACAAGAATCGACAATCGTTTGATTCACGGTCAAGTTGCAACTCAATGGAGTGGAGTTCTAGGAGCTAACTTATTATTGGTTGCAAATGACGCTGTCGCAAAAGATGAATTCCGTCAAGGTTTGATGAACATGGCTGCTCCAGCTTATGCTCAGACTCGTTACTTCTCAATTCAGAAGACAATCGACATTATTGGAAAAGCAAGTCCTGCTCAAAAAATCTTCATCATTTGTGAAACACCTCAAGATGTATTACGTCTAGTTGAGGGTGGTGTTCCAATTAAAAAATGTAATATTGGAAACATGCACATGTCTGAAGGTAAACGTCAAGTTGCTACTACAGTAGCTGTAAACGACGATGATGTTGCTGCATTCAAAAAATTGCAAGAATTAGGTGTTGAATTAGAAATTCAACGTGTACCTGACATCGCACCTGAAGATATTAATAAACTTTGGAGCTAATCCAAAAAAAGGAGAAAATGAAAAATGAATATTGTAGAAATTGTGTTATTGGCAATTGTAACATTCTTCTTTGCCATCGACCAATTCTCATTAACTGAAATCGTTTATCGTCCTATCATTGCTTGTCCAATTATTGGTGCAATCTTAGGTGATGTAAACACTGGCTTAGTTGTTGGTGGTACATATGAGTTAATGATGGTTGGTAACATGCCAGTTGGTGGAGCACAGCCTCCTAACGCTGTATTAGGATCAGTTGTTGCTATGATTTTCGCTGTTAAAGCAAAAATGGACATTAATGCTGCTTTAGGAGCTTGTATGATTTTCGCTACATTCGGACAATACGTTGTAACATTAACATTTACAATTATGTCTGGTTTAATGGCTAAAGCTGATAAAGCTGCTAATGAAGCTAACCCTAAAGGAATTACAGCTGTATGTAATACTTCTATGGCTATCTTAGGTACTTTATTTGCTGTAATCGCTATTTTAGCATATGTTGGTGGAACTGCTGCTTCTGGTGCTTTACAAAGCTTAAGTGAAAATGCAAGCTGGTTCATGGGTGGTTTAAGTGCTGCCGGTGGAATGATGCGTTTCGTAGGTTTCGCTGTATTGTTAAAGATTATGCTTTCTAACGACTTGTGGGGATGGTTACTAGGTGGTTTTGCAACTGCATTACTATTTGGTAACGTTGAAGCTACAGCTTCTGCTTGCTTGATCTTAGTCGCATTCATCGGTGTTGCAATCGCATTATTAGACTTCAAGATTACTTCTATTGAAACAAAAGCTGCGCAGGGAGGTGTAAGTGATGGAATCTAATGCAATGACTTCTTACAAGGATACTACTCCTGCTGCAAGATTAGATAATCAAACTTTAAATAAAATGGTATGGCGTTCTTGCCAATTACAGGCTGCATTCAACTATGAACGTATGCAATCTGCTGGTTGGTTATGGGCTATTTTACCAGGTTTGGAAAAAATCCACACAAATAAAGATGACTTAGCTGCATCTATGACTCACAACATGGATTTCCTTAATACTCACCCATTCTTCGTAACATTCGTTATGGGTATCGTATTATCAATGGAACAACAAAAAACTGATATTCAGACAATTCGTTCTGTACGTATCTCAACTGCTGCTCCATTAGGTGGTATTGGTGATGCATTGTTCTGGTATACATTAATTCCTATCACTGCTGGTTTAACTGCAAACATGGCTATTGATGGAAGTATCATGGGACCAATCTTATACTTCGTTATCGCATTCGGTGTTGAAATGGTATTACGTTATGCTTTAATGTACTGGTCATATAACTTAGGTTTAACTGCTGTTAAGATGATGACTGCTAACGCTAAAGCATTCACTCACGCTGCTAGTGTATTAGGTGTATTCGTTGTTGGTGCTTTAATTTCTAACTATGGTGGAGGAACTAAATTAGGTATCTCTATTGCTAATGGTGAAGGTGATCCAATCGTAATCCAAAACTACTTAAACATGATTTTACCTTGCTTAATCGCATTCGCATTCACTATGATGTGCTATGTATTGATTAAGAAGAAAAACTGGACTCCAGTAAAATGTATCGCATTATTCTTAGTAATCGGTATTGTTGGTGCTGCATTCGGTATCTGGGCAGGTTCATATACACCTCTAGTACCAGTTCCATGGTCAGTAGTTGCGTAGGCTAATCTAACGAAGTTAGAATATTTTCTCTCAAATATAAGGTTGTAACGGATTATATCCTTACAACCTTTAATTTTATTTTTAGCTCATTAAATATCATTTGATGGATTAAAAATGAAATTAAGGAGGTCTATATATTATGGCAGATAAAAAATATCCAGTACTTTATGCGACAAGTGTAAAAGGTACTATTTTTAAACATTGTGGAATTTATAATACAATTTATTTTAATGTATATAATAATAAGGAACTTGAAGATAAACCTTATTATTTAGAATATATGGATGAGACACGAGAAGAAGTTTATAAGGCAATCCAGAATAAATTTACAATGTCTCAGCCGTTGAAAGTGACAAATGATCATAAAGTATTTATTATTTTTAGAGGTAACATTGATATGCGTGATGTTAAAACTTTTTGTAAAATGATTCTTCAGGAATTGGAATATTTTACAGAAGGTATTCACACAGCAGATTATGCTGAATTAGAAACAATGTTTATGGAGATTGGTCGTGCTCCAAGTTTTATGAAAGCTTCAAAAGTTGGAGAAAAGTTGACACAAACCGATATTCTTGACAAAATAGTGGTACACATGGATGGTCATGATCAACCTCAAGATAATGGTTGCTTGACACCATATACGGATTATGTTGATTTTAAGGAAGAGGAGAAACGACAAAATCTAAAAAAAGAAGAACTAGAAGAAGTGGTAGAGTGGTAAGGAGATTTTTATGGCAGAAGGAAGAAAAACTAGACAAAAGCAACAAACGGATTTAAAGGGGAATGTATCTGGTTGGCATATTTATAAGGATGAGCGTGGAAGAGCTGTGTACTATGATGTATTTTCTAAAACAGGATATATCTTAGCAAACAACGAACAAAGATATAAACAATTTAGCATGCGTTTTGTGATGGGGGCTATCGCGTTTATCTTAATTTTAATGTTTAATATGCCAATTTGGTTATGTCTTTTGGTTGGTGTTGCGGTTTATGCATTCTTAGAATTTAAGTTTAGACAATTCTTAAAAACATTGGTTCGTGTAGAGAACTTTAAATGTAATGAAAAAATGAAGAGTGAAGCCTCAATCAAAACGTTGGAAACAAATAAAGTTATCTTGAAAATGGCTTTATTGTTTGCTTTGGCAATTTTGATTATTATTAATGCGAAGAATGAAAATTACCAAGGTTGGATGTTATATCTAAACTATGTGATTAGTGCATTGACATTTGTGTTTGCACTTTATCATGTCAAAGAATTGATTTCTAGAAAGAACAACGGATAAAAGGTCAAATGACCTTTTTTTCTTTTTAGGATAAACAAAAAGCGCATCATTTAAGATGCGCAATTTTTGGAATTAACGAACTAACTCTTCCTGGTGACTAGCGTAAGTATATTCTTCAATTGTATACATAACGCGAGCTTTGATTAAGTCTTCAGGTGTATTGTTTAATTTACCTTCACGTACCAAAGTATATTGGAAAGGCATGTATTGACTTAACAATGGTAATGGTACTGGATGTTCTTTAAGGTTTGCTAATAATTTAGCTAAAGCATTTTTAACATTTTCCTGAGGCAAATAGTAACGGCAGCGATCAGAGAAAGAATACTTACGTTTAAATGCGATTTCTTTTTCTGTTCCGTGATAATATGGAGCCCATTTAACAGGGTTAGCTAACATAGCTTTATCTAATTCTTCGCGGAAGTGACTAGTTTCAAATCCATAAACATTAGCTAGTTCTTCTTCAATCATGCATAATGAGAAGATTCCTTCACGAGCTGCATATGTAAGTCCTGGACCAACTTTTAAGATTCCAACACCATCTTCAACTAATTCACGCAATTTAAATTTTGTTTGATAGTCAGTTGAGTGACCTTCAAATACTAATTGATCAAATTCTTTAATGCTTGCCATTAAATCTTTTGCACGTTCTCTATCGTATTCTTCACATCCAGCGTCTTTTTCTTCAACACCAGGTTGTACAACGGCAGCAATAACGTGATTCCATGCATCTGTAATTCCTGCATCATCAAATGCCTTTTCAAATGTAGCAACTGTGTTTTTAAAATCTTCTGGTTTCGTAACTTGCATACCAGCATTTTCTTCTTGAGCACCACCTGGAATTGGAACTTCACTACCTACGATATATACTGGGTGAATAGCTTCAGGGTTTTCTTGAAGTAATTCTTGATAAGCTTCTTCACATACTTTAGCTAATGTCGCACCACGACGAGCGATTGTTTCATCACTTAAACGAGTGTTTGGATCATCATCTGCAACCTTCATGCTTGTATCAATATGAATTTTTGTGAATCCAGCTCGTACATAATCGTGTACTAAAGTTTTTGCGTATTCCATAGCTTCAGCTTCTGGTTTGTTGGAAACAGTTAATGGTCCTAAGTGGTCTCCACCTAAGAAAATACGATCACTTGATAAACCAGCTTCTTTTGCCTTTTCATGACAGAAGTTAAAGAAATCTTGAGGTGTCATTCCAGAATAACCACCATTTTGGTCTACCTGGTTAGCTGTAGATTCAATTAAAACGCATGAATCCTGTTTTTTTGCTGTTTCCATAGCAGCTTCGATAACGAACGCATTACTTGAACAACATGAATAAATAGCTACAGCTTGACCTTCTTTTTGTTTTTTTACAATATTTAATAATGGATTTTGTTTAGGCATTATATGTCCTCCTTAGCTGATTCCATTATACAGTATCTTTAACTTTTTTTCTTCTTTTTGAGTAAAAGTCAATTAAAAAGTGCAAATATTACTAATTTGTTAAAAATGACAAAAGGTTGACTAAAATGTTCATTTTATTTTGTAAGCGCTATGCTATAATGTTTAAAGAGATATGGAGGAGATAACGATGAAGGTTATTATTTGTAAAGATTATGATGAAATGTCAGCTAAGGCATTTGGAGTCATGAAAGAATTGTTGGATGCAAAAAAAGATGCAGTATTAGGATTAGCTACAGGATCAAGTCCAGTTGGATTATATAAGGAAATGATTCAATATCATAAAGATGGTTATAGCTATAAAGATATCAAATCTTATAACTTAGATGAATATGTGGGAATTGATCGTAAAGACCCTCAGTCATATTATACATTTATGTATGAAAACTTATTTAAAGATATTGATATCGATTTAAATAATACACATGTTCCTTATGGAAATACAGAGGCTGATTGCAAAGCTTATGAAGATGCTTTAAGTGAAGTGTCTATTGATTTACAAGTATTAGGTATTGGTCAAAATGGACACATTGGATTCAATGAACCAGGAACACCATTTGAAGAATTGACACACATTGTTGATTTAACAGAAAATACTCGTGAAGCAAATGCTCGTTTCTTTGATAATGATATCAATAAAGTTCCAACACAAGCTATTTCAATGGGAATTGGAACAATTATGAAATCTAAAAAAGTTTTATTGGTAGCTAATGGAGAAAATAAAGCAGATGCTGTTAAAGCAATGATTGAAGGACCAATTGATACAGCATGCGCAGCCAGCGCTTTACAAAATCATGCGGATGTAGTTGTAGTATTAGACGAAGCAGCTGCTAGCAAATTAAGTAAATAATTATCTTAATTTATTGGATAGAGAATTCATTTCTCTATCCTTTTTTTTGATTGAATTGCTTCAAAAATTGTTAAGGGTTCGGTTTCGTGTTAAAATAATCTTGTATGAAAAAATGGATATATCGAATTTTACTTATTGTTTGTCTTGGTGTGTTTGGATACAGTGCTTATAACTTGTGGGATATTTATTCACAAAAACAGCAGGTAGAAACAGAGACAAAACAGTTAGAGGAAAAAGTAGTTAAGACAAAAAAAGAAGATAAAGAAATCAAAAATGTATTGCAACCTGATTGGACAAAGCTAAAGGAACAGAATGCGAATATTATTGGATGGCTTTATGTTCCGGATTGTGAGATATCTTTTCCAGTTTTGCAGGCAAAAGATAATCAATATTATTTGAATCATACTGTAAATGGGGAATATAATCCTAGAGGATCTATCTTTTTAGATGCGAATGCAGATGCTCAATTTAAAAATGATAATTCAATTGTTTATGGACATTCAGTTGAAGGTGGAGGTATGTTTACTTTATTAAAGAATTATTGTGATGAACAATTCTTTAAAGAACATTCCGTTTTCTATTTGTTGACGCCTGAGGCAAATTATAAATGCAATGTTTTTACTTTTGCTAAGACAAATGAAGATAGTGTGTTTTATACAACTTCTTTTGGTGGGTCTAGACAAGAAACGATTGAATCGATGAAGGAATCTGCTACATACTTAAATGATTTAGTAAGTACAGAAGGTAATTTTATTTCTTTATCTACTTGTGATTTAGATTATGGCTTTGATTCAAATCACCGTTTTGTCTTAACAGGTCATCTAGAAAAGACAAGTGACGATATTGTTTTGAAAGATTAATATATGTTATACTTTGTGAGGTTTTTAATATGAAAATTTGTTTTGTTACAGGGGGAACAGGAGGACATATTTATCCTGCTTTAGCATTAGCGGATAAAATGATGGAGCTTGATTCTTCAACGGAAATATTATTTATTGGAAATGATGATCGTATGGAAAAGGATTTGATTCCTCAAAATGGATATGCGTTCAAATCTTTACATACATCGGGATTAGTGGGAAATGCATTAAAAAAATGTATGGCTGTTTGTCAGATGTTAAAGGCACAAGTACAGGCAAAAAAATACTTAAAAGAATTTAAGCCAGACGTTGTGATTGGATTTGGAGGATATGTGAGTGCTCCTGTTATTATGGCAGCACATGCATTGGGAATTCATACGGTAATTCATGAACAAAACTCAATTGTGGGCAAGGCAAATCAGCTTGTAATGAAAAAAGTCGATGCGATTGTAACTTGTTATGAGAAATGTAATGAGGTTTTTCCAAAAGACAAAATTCATATGTTGGGAAATCCAAGAGCAACAATTGCGAAAGAAGCTAAATTTGATGAAGAATATTTTAAATCATTAGGATTGGATTTAGAAAAAAAGACAATCCTTATTGTCATGGGTTCTTTAGGCTCAAGTTCAGTAAATGAATTAATGAAGAGTGCTTTAAAGGGTGTTGATGACAATTTACAATTCTTGTATGTATGTGGAAAAGATAATTCTCAAGATTTGAATTTATTTGAAAACCAAAAGAACATTCATGTTGTTCCATATGTAGATACGTTACGTATATATGGACATGTTGATGGTATGGTTTGTCGTGCTGGGGCAACAACGCTTGCTGAGGTAACCGCTTTGGGTATTCCTTCCATTGTGATTCCAAGTCCGTATGTGGCAAATAATCACCAGTTTTATAATGCGAGCATGCTTTTAAGACAACAGGCTTGTCGTATTATTGAAGAGAAGGATTTAAATGCGGAAACTTTGCAGGGGCAAATTGTTTCTCTATACGCAAATCCTATTGTTTATGAACAAACACATGAACATGCTTTGCAGATGGGTAAACCGAATGCAGCATATGATATTATAGATTTATTGAAAAATATATGTAAAAAGGGGAACTAATATGAGCATTAAGGATCGTTTAATGACGTATGCAGAAGTTTTAGAACATGAATCTATGAAAAAACATTCTACTTTTAGAATTGGTGGATGCGTAGATTATTATATATATCCTAAAAATTGTACAGCTTTGATGTGTGTACTAGAAATACTTGCACAGGAAAATATTCCATATTATGTACTTGGTCGAGGATCTAATATCTTGTGTTCAGATACAGATTTTCATGGTGCAATCATTAATTTAGATCGTACCTTGAATGATTTCTATTTTGAACCAGATGGAGTATTAGTTGCACAAGCGGGATGTTCTATTATAAATATGGCTACAGAAGCTATGAAAAGATCATTAACAGGTTTAGAATGGGCGAGTGGAATTCCAGGATCAATTGGTGGATGTCTTTACATGAATGCGGGTGCCTATAAGGATAATATCGCCAATCATCTAATTGATGTATGTGTATTGAAGGATAATACAATTTGTTGGATTAAAAAGGATGAATTGGATTATGCATATCGCCATTCAATTTTCCAATCACACAAAGATTGGACAATTTTAGTAGGACGTTTTAGATTAGATAAAGGAAATCAAAGTGATATTCGTGATTTGATGAATTCTAGACGTGAAAGAAGAATGAGTGCACAACCATTGGATAAGCCATGTGCAGGAAGTGTATTCAGAAATCCAGAAGAAATTCCAGCATGGAAATTAATTGAAAATTTAGGTCTACGAGGCTATAAAATTGGTGGCGCAATGGTCAGTGAGAAGCACTGTAATTTTATTGTGAATGATGATATGACAGCTACAGCGCAGGATGTTCGTGATTTAATTCATGAAATTAAACTAAGAGCAAAAAAAGAATACGATATTGACATGGTAACGGAAGTAGAGCAGTTCTATTGGTAAAAAAAAGAATAGAACTAACAATAAAACAAACTATTATCTGTAGTATTGTTTTGATGTTTTTTGTTAGTGTTTTTGTGTATTACTTTTCTACAGATTCCCATGTCAAGGTTTTAGCATGTAAAAATAATTATTATTTGTCAGATAGTGAAGTTTATGATTTGGCAAATGTGAGTACAAAAACACGTATTTATTTAATGCCTTCAATTATATTAGAAAAAAGAGTGAAAAAAATGCCTTTTGTTCAATCTTGTAAGGTTTCTAAGAAAAATCGTAAGTTAACTTTCGAATTGCAGGAAAAATTGATTATAGGCTATTATGTCAAGAATGATAAGAACTACGCATTGTGCCAAGATGGAACTTCTATCGAAATTGAAGAGCAATATTTGAATACAATTGTGCATTTTCCTTTATTGTCTAACTTTAGTGCAAAGCAACGTAAATTATTGTGTGAACAATTTCAAAAACATCGGAAGGTTTTAACACGGAATTTAATAGAAAAATTTGCGGAGATTGTTCCTTATAAAACAAGTTATGACAAAAATATGTTTAAGATTACGATGCAAGATGGAAATGTTGTATACACGAATTTAAAAAGTATTAAGATGCTTTCCAAATATCAGAGTGTTTTAACAAAATTAAAGGGTCAGTCTGTTTGTCTTGTTTTGGATTCGACGCATTCGACAATTGAAAAAGTGAATTGTGATGATTTGAATCAAAAGAAAAAAGTGGAGAAAAAAGCAGAGAAAAAAGAGGATACATCGGAAAAGAAGGAAACGACTGAAGATAGCCAACAAGAAACGCAGATACAAGAAGAGCAGCCATCACAAACAGAGCCTGAAGATACATACGATGATCCTTATGCAGGTTTGGAATATGATGAGAATTTAGGCCTATATTATGATCCAAATACAGGATATTATATGGATGAAAATGGCACATATTATTATTGGGATGACCAATCACAAAGCTTTGTAGAAGCATATTAGGATTTGTGTTTATATTTTAACTAGAGTATAATTAATAAAAACAGGAGGTTTTATTATGCCTATTAATAAATCAACAGAGTACGGAAATATCGAGATTTCATTAGATGCGATTGCCAATTTAGCAGGTGGTGCAATTACTGAATGTTACGGTATTGTAGGTATGGCTAGTCAGAAAACATTAAAGGATGGCTGGGCAGAATTATTAAAAAAAGAAAACTACGCTCGTGGTGTTGTTGTAACACAAGATGAAACGGGTTTAGTTTTGAATCTTTATATTATTGCATTACAAGGAATTAAATTGAGTGAAGTAGTCTATGAGGCACAGAAACGTGTTAAATATGTTTTAGAGAAAACTTTGGAAGTAAAATGTAACGCTGTAAACATTTATGTTCAAGGTGTTCGTGCGATTAAGTAGGGGTTAAGAGATGGAAAGAATTAATGGTGTATTATTTAAACAGATGCTTGAATCGGGAATGAATAATTTATCAAATCATTCTGCTGAAATTGATGCATTGAATGTTTTTCCTGTACCGGATGGTGATACAGGTACGAATATGCATTTAACAGTATCTAATGGTGTAAAGGAAGCACTTAAAACAAATTCGGATTCAGTAAAGGATATTGCGAAGACATTATCTCGCGGTTTATTAATGGGAGCACGTGGTAACTCTGGGGTTATTACTTCACAGATTTTCAGAGGAATCTATCAAGCTGTTGAAGGTTTAGATGATATGGATGCAGCTCAATTAGCACATGCTTTAGTAAATGGAAGTCGTGTAGCTTATCGTGCTGTTATGCGTCCAGTTGAAGGAACGATTTTAACAGTAGTTCGTGAAGCTGCAGACTATACGTATGCATATACTACGACAGAAGAAGTAACAGACTGCATGGAAGTGATGAAAAAGATGGTGGATGAAGCCAATGCTTCTTTACAAAGAACACCTGAATTATTACCAGTACTTGCAGAAGTAGGTGTAGTTGATAGTGGTGGAAAAGGCCTTTGTGTGATTTTAGAAGGTTTTTTAGCAGCTATGGAAGGACATCCAGTTCAACTTGAAGGTGCGAAAGCAGCTGGAGAAAGTGCGCAAGCTAAAGTAGAGGGTGGAGAAGAAGAGTATGGATTCTGTACAGAATTTATATTGAAATTATCTGAAAATGGTATTCGTCATTTTTCTGAAGCAAGCTTTAAAGATGAATTAGCAACAATTGGTAATTCGATTGTTTGTGTACAAGATGAAGATTTAGTTAAAGTACATGTTCATACATTAGAACCATTTACAGCTATTAAGATGGGACGTCGTCAGGGTCGTTTTATTAAATTGAAAGTTGAAAACATGCAGGAACAGCATGACAATATTATTGAAAAAGAAGAAGAGGAAAAAATGGCAGAACACAAGAAATATGCCATTATTACCGTAGCTCCTGGAGATGGAATTAAAAAGATGTTCACTGAACTTAGAGCTGACATTGTTGTTGGTGGTGGACAAACAATGAATCCTAGTACAGAAGATTTTGTTTCAGCTGTTGAAAAGTTGAATGCAGATCATATCTTCATTTTACCGAACAACTCAAATATTGTTTTAGCTGCTAGTCAGGCTGCGCAGGTATGCTCAGATCAAGATATTCATGTACTTTCAAGTAAAACAATTCCACAAGGATTAAGTGCTTGTGTTATGTTTAATCCAGATGTTGAATTGGAAGATAATTTGGCTGAAATGAATGAAGCTATCGAAAATGTTAAATCAGGTGAAGTGACTTATGCGATTAAAGATACAACATACGATGGTCTTGAAATTAAAAAAGATGAATATATGGGTATTTTTGGAAAAGATATTTGTGTATCGTGTCCAGATTGCATGGAAGCAACAAAAAAATTGTTGGATAAAATGTTAGACGAAGATAGCGAACTTGTTACTTTGATTTATGGTGATACAGCGACTGAAGAACAGGCTGAAGAAATTGCTGCTTATATCGAAGATAACAGTGATGCAGAAGTTGAAATCCATGAAGGAAATCAACCTGTTTACTCATTTATTATTGGTGTTGAATAAGGGTCAGTGAAAACTGATCTTTTATTTTTGGCTTAAATTGATTAGTTTTTATATATTAAGAAATTGGTTTCGGAGAAGATGAATTTGGAAAAAATGATTTGATTATCTGGATTTTGAATTTTGTTGGCATGACAAAACAGACTATTTTATAAATAGCTTTGTTTAGGATAGAACTCTTATTGGTTATATTCTTCTTTTATACATTCGAATCATTTCATCAATGCATCTTTTTCTATATGTTCTGTCATTCTTTGAGCTTACTAAAGGATTGTATGTATAGGTATACTGCATAGTGGCTTTACATTTACATTGAATTGGATCTCTGTTAAAAGAATCTATTAAATAAGTGTGGTATTTGAATTTATTGAGTTTGTTTACGGGCTTTGGTTCTTGTTTCACGAGAAAAATCTTTATTCTTTTTTGATTTTAAGAAGTACATGTACTTTATCTAGTATCATCTTAAAAGCATTGGTATTATCGAGATAATAAATGATGGTTGGGTATATGTATAATAAGGCTATTGATAAAATCAATCACATGATCTGATGATCATTGTTGAACTAACTAACAGTCCTTGATTCTTTATTGTATTTTGTGATTCTGTTTTCAGCCATGGCACATCTACTAGCGTAACGAATGAAATAGTTTATGCAGCTTTGAATATATTTACTATTATTAGAATTATTGTCATTTGTTTTGGATTTGTGATATATATATATATATATATATATAGAACCATTTAGGATGATTCTTATAGAGTCTGTTTCTTTCTTCTAGTTTACTTAATCCTTACGATGCAATGATGAGATGTATCAGCTGATATTGAAATGTTACCGGACGACTGAAAACGAACCGGACACGTCATTTAGATGTGTGACTTTTTCATTGAACTTATTTATATAAGTGAAAGAAAAGACCGCTTGATGCGGTCTTGATTGTTTTATGCGTTTTGTTCTTGTTCTTGAAGTTTTACCTTTTCAACAGGTTGAACCAATTTCTTTCCAGAACCAATGAAGATCATCAATCCTAATGCCATTAGTAGAACAGCGAAGAATAATTGTAATCCGTCTGTCATAAATGCGAATCCACCAGTTACGAATAATTTTAAGCAGATGTTGTATACAGACATTCCTAAGCTTGTCATTGTAACAACTAACATCATAATCATTGGTACATATAACATGTATCCTTTACGTCCTGTAACTTTTAAGAATACAGATAATGAAACTAATACCATAGCAGCTAATAATTGGTTAGCACTACCGAATAATGGCCAGATATTTAAGTATCCACCTAAGCTTAATAGGTAACCACCAGCTAAAGTGATTAGGGTAGCTACATATTTGTTTGTTAAGAAGCTAACAACGCTATTTGTTTCAGCTTCTTCATTTACTTCAAATAATTCTTGGAATGATAAACGTCCGATACGTGCAACAGCATCTAATGATGTTAATGCTAAAGCAGAAACGAACATTGTCATGATGCATAGACCCCATTCTTGAGAGAATCCAAATTGGGAAATCAATCCAGTAACACCAACTGAGAATTTGATGAATGGTGTTGCAGTATCAGCAAATGCCATTGAAGATAATGTTTCATTTAATACGCCTTTGCTAGCTAAGCTAGTTAAAGATCCAACAACTACGATTACCAAAACAGCTAATAAAGATTCAAGTAACATACTTCCGTATCCAACTTGTAACATATCGCTTTCATTGCGGATTTGTTTAGAACTTGTTTCACTAGATACAAGTGAGTGGAATCCACTAACAGCACCACAAGCTACAGTAACGAATAATGTAGGGAAGATATAGCTTCCAGTTGCAGATTTAAATCCAGTGAATGCAGGTGATGTGATTGTAGGGTTTGATACGAATACACCAACAACTGCAGCAACAATCATTCCGATGAATAAGAATGTAGTCAAATAGTCACGTGGTTGTTTTAATACCCAGATAGGTGTAACACTTGCAAAGAAGATATAAACGAATACTAGATATACCCATGTTTGTTTAGTGAAGTAAACAGGGAATGCGATTCCTAATGCTAACATTGCAACGATTAATGCAATACCTAGAACAGCTTGTTTCCACCCAGAAAGACCTGTTTTCTTTAGGAAGAAACCAAATGCGATAGCAACAAATACATATAGAATTGTAATTGAACTAGCAGCTCCACTTGGTAATGATTGTGCACCGGCAGCGTTGTATCCGTTTAATGATCCTGCAACCATGTCGGCAAATGCAGCAATAACTAATAATGTAAATAACCAGCAGAATAAGAAGAATAATTTACGTCCTGTTTTACCAATGTATGTTTCTATGATTTGTCCCATTGATTTACCGTGGGATTTAACAGATGCGTATAGAGCCCCAAAATCTTGTACGGCACCGAAGAAGATTCCTCCGACCATTACCCATAAAAATGCAGGTAACCATCCAAATACCATCGCAAGTACTGGACCTGTGACTGGACCAGCTCCAGCAATTGATGAGAATTGGTGTCCAAATACTTCCCATTTATTACTTGGAACATAATCAACTCCATCTTCCTTTTCATAAGCGGGTGTCTTAGCTTTTGGATCAATTCCCCATGTTTTAACTAAATAGCGTCCATAAACTAAGTAAGCCGTAAGCAATAATGCAACAGCGATAGCTAATAATAATAGACCATTCATAAATAACTTTCCTCCCTTAAAACTTTCTATCCAAATATTCAAATAATAAAAAAAGACTTCGTCTATCTAAGACGAAATCTAATACTATTCCGCGGTACCACTTAGTTTGCAACATCGTTGTTGCCACTTAGAACTTCTTAACGCGAAGGACGAATCATCTTACTATAAGTTCAAATGATTGGCTCACAAGTGATAGCTCTAAGGGCCGTTGTTATCATCTCACCAATTTTGATACTCTCTTAAACCGGGCTTGCTTAAAGTCGTGTCTTGTTCATAGCTTTGAATATTTGTGGTTGTATAATAAAACAAAATGAAAAAACATGTCAATGAAAAATGTAACAAAATGTAAATTAATATTTTCATAATTTACATTAATTACAATCATCGTTAGATTGTTAACTTGTGAACGTGTGTGTTATAATATTGAAATATGCTGGAGGGAAACAGATGATTTATATAACTGGCGATATTCATAGAGAGCAAGATATTCATAAAATTAATCCGAGAGAGTTTACTGTTGGAAATACTTTAACGGAAAATGATTATGTTATTATATGTGGCGATTTTGGTTGTGTTTATGATGGTAGTACAGGAGATAATTTTTGGTTAAAATGGTTAGATTCACTTCCATGGAATACGTTGTTTGTGGATGGAAATCATGAGAATTTTGATGTATTAAATACATATCCTATTGAAGAGTATAAGGGTGGGAAAGTACATCGTATTCGTTCGAAAATATTTCATTTGATGCGAGGAGAAGTGTTTAATATCGATGGTTATAAATTCTTTACGATGGGTGGAGGATTTTCACACGATGTTGCTTATCGTACAGAACATAAAAATTGGTGGAAAGATGAAATTTGTACGATTGAAGAAGCTAAACATGCATTTGAAACATTAGAGAAAAATAATTGGGAAGTTGATTATATATTGTCACATGATATATATTCTTCACATCCATTAGCTCATAAATATGAAACGGATATGAGTCTGTATGGAGATGATTATTATGATTTGCATGATTGTTTAGAAACGATAGAAAAGAAGACAGAATATAAAATCTGGTTTAGTGGACATTATCATGATGATTTGATTCATTATTCCGATTCAAATAAGCCTTGTTTGACTTTATTTGATAAAGTTCTTTTATTAGATAATATTGATGAAGAAATGAAAAACCTGACTAAGTTTTAGCCAGGTTTTGTTTTTTATAGGATATCTTGTAAATTTTCTTCGATTGTACTTTTTAATGTGTCAAATGAATGATCGAATCTTTGCTGATCATTTTCATTTAAGTGTAAACAAATAACTTGCTCAACACCATTTGATCCTACAACACTTGGTGTACCAATAAAGTATCCTTCTTTACCATATTCTCCACTTTGATATGCAGATACTGGAAGGATTGCTCGTTCATTATTTAAAATACATGAAACGATACGTTTTAATGCTAAACCAATACCATAATAAGTAGCACGTTTTAATTCGATGATTTTGTAAGCTTTGTCACGTACATCAATGTAGATTTCTTGTAACTCACTTAAAGAAATATTATTTTCATCTAAGTATTCTAGTAAATTTTTACATCCAATATATGAATGAATCCAAGGAACGAAACTTGAATCTCCGTGCTCACCCATGATATATGCGTGGATATTGCTATCGGCAAATCCTAATCTTTCGCTTAATGCATGACGTAAACGTGCTGTATCTAATACAGTACCTGAACCGATAACGTGGTTTTTAGGTAATCCGCTTTCTTTCCATGCAACATAAGTCATGATGTCTACAGGGTTATTTGCGACAACTAAAATACCATTAAAGTTATTTTCCTTTAATGCTTTACAAACGCCCTTTGTGATATTGGCGTTGATCTTAACTAGATCAAGACGAGTTTGTCCTGGTTTTTGGGCAGCACCAGCTGTTAAGACAACGATGTTAGTATCGGCAGCATCTGCGTATGTACCGGCACTAATTTTCATTTTAGTGTCTGCATAAACTAGACCATCATTTAGGTCCATTTGTTCTCCTCTAGCTTTGTCTTCATTTACATCGACCAAAACAAGTTCATCGATTCCCTTTTCTGAAAGCATAGAATAGGCAAAACTCATACCGACAAATCCAGTACCTACCAGCATGATTTTTCTTTTTTTAATTTTTTCAGACATAAACTTAAACCTCTTTCTTATTTTTATATTACTATTATAGGTTAGTTTAAACTAAAAAGCCAGTGTTCACTGGCTTAATTTGATTGAGTTTGTGCTTGTAGTGTAATTTCAACCGTGATTTCTTTGGAATTTCTTTCGACAACCATTTTCACAGTATCGCCAATTTTATGCTTTTTTAAGATTCCTTTAACATCACTAGTTGTTTGGATTTTCTGTCCATCAAAATTTATGATACGATCATTTTGTTTAAGTCCGGCCTTATCAGCAGCACCATTTTTGACAACCTGCACGATGTAGCAACCATCCTCATATTTAGAATTAGAACTTTGATTACTAGAAGTATAATCATATAAGCTTACATTTAAAGCGGGTCTAGATGTTACACTTCCATTTTGCATTAGCTCTGTGATGACATCTTTTGCGGGTGTGATGGGAATTGCGAATCCTAAACCCTCAATTCCTGTAGAGCTTTCTTTTGCGTTCACAATGCCGATTAAATTACCATCTGCATTAAATAATCCACCACCAGAGTTTCCTGGATTAATGGCTGCATCTGTTTGTAGAAGTGTCATGGTTTCGTTATCAATAGTAATTTGTCGATCAGTAGCTGAAATAATACCCATTGTAACTGTTCCACCAAGTTCACCTAGGGGATTGCCAATTGCGATAGCAGGATCTCCTACTTGTAGAATATCACTATCTCCAAATGTAGCAGCTTGTAAGTTATCGGCATCAATTTTTATTACGGCTAAATCTGTTTGAGAATCTTTACCTACGATATTTGCATCATATTCTGATCCATCGGTTGTAGTGACTTTAAGTCTTGTTGCATCACTCACTACATGATTGTTTGTGACAATATATCCATCTGTGCTGATAATAACTCCACTTCCTGCACCTTGAGAGACATATTGACCAAATATGGAATTTCCGCTTGATACAGATTCTGTGGTAATTTCAACAACGCTATCCTTACATTTTTCAACAATGTCAGATACATCTGATACTTGAATTGTACCTTTATTCGATTTTGTGGTCTGTTGCTGAATAGTGACATTGGCTTTGTTAGATAATTGACTTCCTGCAAAACCAGAGCCAAAACCAACAACTCCCGAAATGAGAACGATACCAATTGTGGTTAGAATTTTATTGTGTACTGGGACATAGGTTTTTGACCTAAATTCAGGTGGTGTCTGCATAAGTTATCCTCCTTATTTTAATTTTATTTTATATTCAGTAGTATACACTATTCTAAACGAATTGTGATGAATCAAATATACCTTTTTGTATATACAAATTTTGGAATATTAACATTCAGTGTTATAATACCTTTATAGAAAGCACGTTTAAGGGAGGTTTCGTATGCCAGCAAAAACGACAAAAAAAGTTACAGATAAAAAAGTAGTTGCTCCAGTTAAAAAAGTTGAAGAAAAGAAGGTTGAAGTAAAAGAAGCTTCAGCTAAAAAAACTGCAACAAAGAAAGTAGAAGAAAAACCAGCTGAAGAAAAGAAAGCTCCAGCTAAAAAGACAACTGCAAAGAAAGCAGAGGAAAAGCCAGCTGAAGAAAAGAAGGTTGAAGTAAAGAAAACTCCAGCTAAAAAGACAGCTGCAAAGAAAGTAGAAGAAAAGCCAGCTGAAGAAAAGAAGGTTGAAGTAAAGAAAGCTCCAGCTAAAAAGACAGCTGCAAAGAAAGCAGAGGAAAAAACTGCTGAAGAAAAGAAAGCACCAGCTAAAAAGACTGCAACAAAAAAAGCACCAGCTAAAAAAGCAGCTGCTAAGAAAACAACAGTTAAAAAGACAACTACTAAGAAGGCTACAACTAAGAAAATGACAAAGGAAGAACAATACGCTAAGTTATCAGTAGATACATGCTTTGATTTGGCAAAGGCAATGTCAATGGATGTGACTCGTGATTCAATTATTCAACAATTGGTTTTAAATCCAGATGTAAAATCAGTGGCACAGGATTTAGTCAATAAATATCAATTAAAAGGTAAATTTAAATTTGAAGAAGATGGCTATGATGAAGATTTAGTTGAAGTTTTAGTATCGAAAGTGTATGCAACTGCAGATATCAAGCCTCAAAAAGCAGAAGACTTACAAGCAGATGTAGACCATGCTTTAAATTATAAATATACGGATGTAGTAGCAGATGGAGAAGAATATAAATCTCAATTTGATACAATGCGTAAAGTTTTGATGATTGCTCAGCACAAGGATATTCATGATTCAAAGAAATTAGATGAGGAAATTGGTATTGATGTTGAAAAATTCGTAGAAGAATTTATGGATCTTGCGTATAGTGTATTAAAAACATGGAAATATGAAGATGTGGATTATTATGAACACTTCATTTATGCTGTATTATCGCAATTAGAAGATTTACACAACACATATAGAAATCGTATTATGATGGATGTGGCTGATTTATACATCTTACATGGTGATTATGGATTAGGTGATGCAGATTATGGATATATCTTAAGAGAAAATCAAATTAAAGATTATATTTATTATCGTTATGCTTCTATTTATGAAGGTGTTGACAAGGATAAGGCAAAACAAATCGCTAATCAAGCTTTACAGTTTGTAGATGATCGTTTTACTTATTATCCAAACATTATTGCCGTTTTAGAAGGTTAATAAGGAATCTGCTTGATTTTTAAAGGTGTTTTGCATATGATATACATTGCGAATACTTTTAATCAAGGAGGATACAATGGCTACTTCAAAAATTCCTGTGTGGGTTAAACAATGCCTTGATCAATATGGTAACTGTGCATGTGGACGTGCCATTACTAAAAAAATTGGTAAGGATAATCTTTTGCAGATTCTTGAAAATGAAGGATATCCATGTGAATTGGAAATCTTAAGTGATCAAAAAGACAAAAGTGCATATCCAAAAGATGGAACATATATTTTAACATTAAAAAATCGTCAACCATTATTGGCTGACGAGGATGAAGACGAAGACTAAGAGCTTCGTCTTTTCTTTTATAAATTTTTGATGATTTCATCAGTAAATGCATCGGTAGTCGCATTTCCACCAAGATCAGGTGTTAATACTGTATGTTCATCAAATGTTTTATTTAAAGCATTTCGTATTTTGTTTGAAACATCTTCTTGATGTAGATCGTCTAACATCATACAAGCCGATAAAAGCAATGCACTAGGATTTGCGATGTGTTTACCAGCAATATCTGGAGCACTTCCATGAACAGCTTCATACATTGCATACTCATCCCCCTTATTGCAGCTTGGAAGTAGTCCTAAGCCACCAATCAAACCGCTTGTTAGATCTGAGACAATATCACCATATAGATTTGGCATTACCATAACATCAAATTGTTCTGGACGCATGACCAATTGCATACAAGTGTTATCTACGATTAATGAGTTTGCTTCAATTTGAGGATATTCCTTGGCAATATCTTCAAAAATATGAAGAAATAAACCATCGCTCATTTTTAGAATATTCGCTTTATGCACACAAGTTAATTTCTTACGATTATGTTTTACACAATATTCAAAGGCAGCTCTGATAATTCTTGTGCTTGCTTTTTTTGTGATGATTTTATAAGCATACACTGTATTCTCATCAACTTGTTCTTCTTTACCAACATAAAGATCTTCTGTATTTTCTCTAAAAGTGACAATATCTACATTATCAAATCGAGTAGGAATACATGGATT